>Ga0102587_1000078_pt1 | contig 138272 bp, 106 predicted proteins | sample AraplaF_Col_mTSA_FD_76853 | JGI IMG/M metagenome (GOLD analysis project Ga0102587, IMG submission 76853) | Arabidopsis root microbial communities from the University of North Carolina, USA - plate scrape MF_Col_mTSA (SPADES assembly) (version 2) | ecosystem: Host-associated > Plants > Roots >...
CGCCCGGGGAGGGTGAGCACCGCTGTGCTTAGGCCGGAAACACCCCGGTGGACAGATAGCGGTCGCCGCCGACCGGCCCGAAATCTCCGTAAGCGCTTCTGTCATTCAATGATCCTAGGGAGGTACGTGCGTTATGAAAGCAATATCTCGCAAACTGCTTGGTGGATTGTCGGCTCTCGCAATCATTGCGTTCCAGCCGGCCCTCCCGGCGCGAGCCCAGACCCCTGCGCCGGTAACGGCACCCGCACAGACGAGTTCCGACCAACCCGAAACCGCGCTTCTGTCGGATGATGAGCTGGAAGTACTGGTGGCACGGATCGCGCTCTATCCGGACGAGTTGGTCGCGGCAATTTCAGCTGCCTCGCTCTTTCCTCTGCAGATCATCGAGGCGCAGCGGTTCCTGGAGGCGAAAAAGAAAAATTCCGATCTCAAGCCCAAGAGTGATTGGGACGGCAGTGTCGTCTCGCTTCTCAACTATCCAGACATCGTCAAGATGATGAGCGAGGATCTCGACTGGACCCAATCGCTCGCCGATGCGCTCGCCAACCAGCAGAAGGATGTCCTGATTGCCATCCAGCAGCTTCGCGACGAAGCGGTGGCAAAGAACATCATCAAGACGGATGACAAGGTGACGGTTGTTACCGAAAACGACAACATCATCATCCGGCCAACCGATCCGGAAAAGATCTATATCCCGCAATATCCGCCGGAAATGCTCTATGAGCCGGACTATGCGTCAGCGCCGGTCTCCTATTACCCCGATTATTACGACAACTATTATTATCCCGGGGCGACGTTCTTTGCCGGCGCGGTGACCGGCCTTGCCTGGGCAGCCGTCGTCAACTGGGATGACTGGGGTGTATGGGGTGGCCGCTGGGATGGCGATATCGATATCGACTGCAACAATTGCCTGAACGACCGTAACTTCAACGGAAAGCTGAAATGGAACGACGTCGATTGGAGCAATGTCGATCGCAGCAAGCTGAGTATCGGCAAGGACCAGATTTCGAAGCTGGACCGATCGGCGATCAAGTCCGGGCTGCAGGCCGACAATCGCAACCAGTTGCGCAACAGGGCTAACGATATCCAGGCGAGCCAGAGACCTGCGAATCGCGCCAATTCGGCGCGAGCGGAAGATATTCGCAAAAGCACGGCGCAGGGACTGAAGGAGCGGCCGCAGGGAAATAGGCCTACGGCCGCCAATCGCCCGGCTGCATCCCGGCCCGAGGCGCGTCCTCAGAAGGCCGCCAATCGTCCGTCAAAGCCTGCGCAGAAATCCGTCAAGAAGCCCAACAAGCCGCAGATGGCCGCCAGACCCGACAATCGCGGACGGCAACCAAGCGCGCTTGGCAACGTCCAGTCCGGTCGTCGCGAGGCTGTCTCCTCAAAGCGGGGAGCGCAGAGCATGGGCGCCCATCGCCAGTCAGCGCGTCCCCCCCAACAGCGGTCGCGCCCAATGCCGAGTCGCGGCGGTGGCGGCCGTGGCGGCGGTGGCGGACGCGGCGGTGGCTTTGGCCTGGGCGGCTTTGTCCGCTTCCAGCTTGGCCAGACGCTCCTGCTTCTCGCGCAGCTCCGCTTCCTGACGGGCGATCAGCTCGGCCTGCTTGCGTGCCTCTTCCTCGCGGCGCGCGACTTCGGCCGCGTCGATCACCGGCGCTGCCGGGGCGGCAGGCGTGGTGGTCAGCGGTTCGTCGCGCTGCACGAAGGTACGCGTTTTCTTGACGGCGACCTGGATGGTGCGGGCCTTGCCGTTGGCGTCGGCCTGCTTGATCTCGGTGGTTTCCTTGCGCGTCAGCGTAATTTTCTTCTTCTCTTCAGCACCGGCGCCGTGGGTGCGGCGCAGGTGATCGAGCAGCTTATCCTTATCCTCTTTCGACAATGGATCTGACGCCGAAACTTTCTCGACGCCAGCAGAACGCAGCTGCGTCAGCAGCAAATCTGCAGGCATCTTCAGTTCGGTGGCAAATTGGGCTACGTTGTTACTCGCCATTCAGTCCTCTTTTCTATGTGTCGCGGAGATGATAAAGATACTCAAATTAAGCCTTTGCAGATTCGGTCAGACTCCAGGCCTTGGCTTGCAGCGCCTTGGCACGGTCGTCGTACTTCGCATCAACCAACTTCATCTCATCGTCGGTCACATCTTCAAATTCACTCGTAATCAGTGCTCGTGCACGGTCAGACGACAGGGCCAGAATGGCGCCGAACTCGTCATAAGCCAGGCCGGCAAAAGCTTCTACCGTTTTGATACCAGCCAGGCCCAGCTTGCCGGCGGTGATGCGGTCCATGCCTTCCAGACCGACCAGCGCCTCGTCCATGCCTTCCAGGCCTTCTTCCGAAGCGATGGCTTCGGTGACCAGGGCGTCACGGGCGCGGGTGCGCAGTTCGTTGACGGTATCTTCGTCGAACGATTCGATCTCCAGCATTTCCGAGATCGGCACGTAAGCGATTTCTTCCAGGCTGGCAAAGCCTTCTTCCACCAGGATGTCGGCCACTTCCTGGTCGACGTCCAGTTTTTCCATGAACAGCGCGCGGATCGCGGCGGTTTCCTGGGCTGCCTTGTCGGCCGATTCCTCGGCCGTCATGATGTTGATCTTCCAGCCGGTCAGGTCGGAAGCCAGGCGCACGTTCTGGCCGGAACGGCCGATGGCGATGGCCAGGTTTTCCTCGTCCACCACCACATCCATGGCGTGCTTCTCTTCGTCGACCACGATCGAGGACACGTTGGCCGGCGCCAGCGCGCCGATGACGAACTGGGCCGGGTCTTCGGACCACAGCACGATGTCCACGCGCTCGCCGCCCAGCTCGCCGGTCACGGCTTGCACGCGCGAGCCGCGCATGCCGACGCAGGTACCGATCGGGTCGATGCGCTTGTCGGCGGTGTAGACGGCGATCTTGGCGCGCACGCCGGCGTCGCGCGCGGCCGATTTAATTTCCAGCATGCCTTGCTCGATTTCCGGCACTTCCAGCTCGAACAGCTTCATGATGAATTCCGGCGCGGTGCGCGACAGGATCACCTGCGGGCCGCGCATATTGCGGTCCACGCGCAGGATGTAGGCGCGCACGCGGTCGCCGATACGCAGGTTCTCCTTCGGGATCATCTGGTCGCGTGGCAGGCGGGCTTCGATCTTGCCCGACTCAACGATGGCATCACCGCGCTCCATGCGCTTGATGGTGCCGGTCACCAGCGAATCGCCGCGTTCCAGGAAGTCTGCCAGAATTTGCTCGCGCTCGGCGTCGCGCACGCGCTGCAGCACCACTTGCTTGGTGTCTTGCGCGAAGCGGCGGCCGAATTCCACCGATTCGATCGGCTCTTCGATGTAGTCGTCCACTTCGATGTCGGCGATCTGTTCTTTCGCTTCGAAGTGCAGGATTTCCTGGTCCGGCAGTTGCAGGCCCGCCTCATCCGGCACCACGTGCCAGCGGCGGAAGGATTCGAACTCACCCGACTCGCGGTCGATCGAAACGCGGATGTCTACTTCACCCTCATAGCGTTTCTTCGTGGCTTGCGCCAACGCGAATTCCAGTGCGCCGAAAACCACATCTTTATCGACGTTTTTCTCACGCGCCAGCGCGTCTACCAATAACAAAACTTCGCGACTCATGCTTTGCGTCCCTTAAAATCCACCTGTGGCACCAAACGTGCCTTATCCACATCGGCGAGCGTAAATTCCAACTGCGCCGGACCTTCATTGCTTTCAAATTCCAACGACAAATTCTCGCCCTCGGGCTCCAGCAGGACGCCCGTGAACGACTTCCGGTTGTTCGTACCCGGCATGGCCGCGCGCAGCTTGATGACTGCTTCGCAACCGGCAAAACGGACATAATCCGACAGCTTGCGCAGCGGACGGTCGAGGCCCGGCGACGAGATTTCGAGACGTTCGTAAGGAACGTTCTCGACCGTCAGCACGTGCGACAGCTGATGGCTGACCGTGGCGCAATCTTCTACGGTGATCGGACCTTTTTCTTCGGCATCTTCCGCGCTGAAATCGATAAACACGCGCAGCAGTCCGCGCTCGGCCCGTTCGACATCAACCAGCTCATAGCCCAGACCGGTGACGGTCTTTTCAATTAATTCCGGCAGCTGCAAGAAAATTCTCCAGTTCAAGACCTGTTTATATGGGGCATAAACAAGCCTGTTAAAACGGTTCAACAAAAAAAAAATGGGCATCTGCCCATCTTCTTGAAACACCTAGCCAGATGAAGAGTTCCCTGTGTGCTAATGCACTTTGAACTTTTACTAGGCTAGACATTATAACCTTATATCATCTGCGCTGCAATGCCGCATGGGCGGCATGACAGGCAAACAACAAGGCAAAGGTGCGCTACTTAACCCTTGCGGCGACGCGGCATGCCATGATCGATGGCGCCGCCACGCGGCGGCTGGCCACGGCGCGGCGCGGCCGAGGCGGCACCGAAGCCGAAGGTGGTTTGCAGCGGATCCGGCTGGCGCGGACCACGGCTCGGGCCCTTGGCTTGCTGGCCACGGCCCTGGCCTTGCGACTGGCCGAGTTTGCCCTGGCCTTGCGCGCGCGGACCCGGCGCTTCGCCCAGCGGACGGCCGCCGGCGTAGGCGCCGATGCCCTGCGGACGGCCGCCGGGACGACCGGAGGTCTGACCACCGCCCTGGCCGCCCGGACGGCCTTTGCCGCCACGGTTGCCATTGCCGCCGCCGTTACCGCTGCCGCCGAAACCGCCACCCTGGCCACGGCCATTGTTGCGGCCCGGCTTGGCGAACGGCAGCGCGTTGGCGTTGCTCAGGTCGGCGCGGTTGAAGTTCGGCTCGTTTTCGTCGTCTTCATCGTCGTCGTAGAAGTCGCGCTCGTCGCGACGCTCGGCGCGCTCGGCGTGCTGGTCGCGGTTACCGTTGCGGCCGCGCTTTTCCGGGCCTTTGTTCTGGGCCGGCTTGGCTTGCTGCTGTTGCTTGCCGCCTTGCTGCGGCTTGGCGCCGTCGCCGCCTTTTTTCTCGACGCTGTAGGCCGCCATCAGGCCGCGCACCGCGTTCTCTTCCATTTCTTCCCAGCGGCCGCGTTTCAGGCTGCTTGGCAGGGTCATGGCGCCATAGCGGGTACGGATCAGGCGCGACACGGTCAGGCCGATGGCCTCGAACATGCGGCGCACTTCGCGGTTGCGGCCTTCGCCGATGATCACGCGATACCACTTGTTAATACCCTCGCCGCCACCGTCGGAAATCTTGGAGAATTGCGCCACGCCATCTTCCAGCTCCACGCCGGCCAGCAGCTTCTGGCGCATGCCTTCTTCCAGCTCGCCCAGCGTGCGCACCGCGTATTCGCGGTCGATGCCGTAACGCGGGTGCATCAGGCGGTTGGCCAGGTCACCGGAGGTGGTAAACAGCAACAGGCCTTCGGTGTTGAAGTCCAGGCGGCCGACGGCCAGCCATTTGCCGGCCTTCATGGTCGGCAGGCGGTCGAACACCGACGGGCGGCCATCCGGATCGTCCATGGAGACGATCTCGCCGGCCGGCTTGTGGTAGATCAGCACGCGCGGCGGCTTCTTGCTCACGCGGCGCTGGATCAGCTTGCCGTTGATGCGCACGGCGTCGGTCGGCAGGATGCGCTGGCCGATGTGGGCCGGCTCGCCGTTGACCGACACGCGGCCGGCAACGATCAGTTCTTCCATGTCGCGGCGCGAACCGAGACCGGCTTCGGCCAGCACTTTGTGCAGCTTCGGCGCGTCGTCTTCAGCGGTCAGGTCGCGGCGCACCTTCTGCTGCTGACGGCCCTTGGACGGCTCGTCGCTATCGAAGGCATCCGAGGTCACGTAGGAGAAGGCGGCGTCCGCATCGTTCGGCTTGGCGCCGCCGGCATTCTGGCCGCCGCGCTGCTTGCCGTTCTTTTTCTTGCCGTTGCGCTGGTGTTGTTGGCCATTGTTGCGCTGCTCGTGGCGCGGCTTGCCCTCGCGGGCAACTGGCGCGCCCCCCTCTTCGGCCGGCGCGGCTTCGCCTTCGGCGGCGGCGACAGGCTCGGGACGCGGCATGGCAGCCTGGCGCGCGGCGCGCAGTTCGCGCATCTGGCGCGGACCGCGTGGACGCTGCTGGCGCTCGGCGCGCTCGCCGGTCGCGGCCGCCTCGCTTGCGGCCGGCGTCTCGGCAGCGGCCGGAGCTGGCGCAACCGGCGCGACTGCGGCAGAGGCCGCCACTGCGTCATCAGCCGGCGCAGCTTTTTTGGCGCGCGGCTTGGCGGCTGGCTTGGCGGCTGGCGCCTCACCCTCGGCAACAGCGACGGCAGCGTCGGCCTTCTTGGCGCGCGGCTTTTTCAGCGAGGCTGGCGTCAGGCTGGCAGAGGCTTCGGCGGCAACGGGCGCGGCTTCATCGGCAGCGGCCGCCTTGGTCTTGCGCGGCGCCCTGGGCTTGGCGGCAGGCGCGCCGGCGGCGGCGATGGCCGCATTGTCGGCTTCGATCTGCGCCTTGGTACGGCGTTTCGGCTTGGCGGCAACCTCAGCGGCGGCTGCGTCGGTAACGGTCTCGGGGGTGTTAGGTTTGTTCATTATTCGTTTCTTGGTTGTGCTCAGCGTCAACCGTTAAATCTGGCGCAGGGCCGGTTTCTTGCTCAATGGCTTGCTCGGCGCTCTCTTGCGCCGCCGCTTTTTCAAAGTTCTCTTGCAGAGCCGCTTCCAGGGTTTCCATGGCGTTCTGACCATCGCTGATTTGCTGCAACGGCGGCAGCTGGGACAGCGAATTCAAGCCCAAATCATCCAAAAACTGCTTGGTGGTGCCCAGCAATGCCGGGCGGCCAACCACATCACGATAACCGACGGCGTCCACCCAGCCACGGTCTTCCAGCATCTTGATCGTCTGCGAATTGACGGCAACGCCGCGTATCTCTTCAATATCGCCCCGCGTGACCGGCTGGCGATAGGCGATGATGGCCAGCGTTTCCAGCGTCGCCCGCGAGTATCTGGGCGGCTTTTCCGGGTTGAGGCGGTCCAGATACAACTTCATCTCGGGCCGGCTCTGGAAACGCCAGCCGCTCGACAGGCTGATCACTTCCACGCCCTTGCCAGCCCAATCGAGCCGCAATTCTTCCAGCAATTCCTTGATCGTGTCGGCGCCGATGCCGGGGCCACGCGGCCGGTCCTGGTCGTCCAGTTCGACAAACAGCTTTTTCAGACTGTGGATCGATAGGGGCTCACGAGCGCATAGCAAGGCAGTTTCGAGGACTTTTTTAGCCTCAACATTATCCATAAGCAAAATCGAAAGAAATCAATCACATTCAGTGAGGCTGGTGGGAGTTACTCGCTGAAGCTGCTTTTCCGACGCCAAGGCCTATGCGCACCTGGCGGGAGAGAGGGACATGCCGGCAACGGCCGAAACCGTTGCTTTCTACGTGAAACGTGGGCAGGAAGCCAGACGTTTCATCCAACACCGCGAATTGTACCTGATAAAAGCATAAAACGCGCATTTCGACGTCATCGAAATGTAACTGAGCTTACGCGCAGGCAAGCCTTTCGGACAAGATTGCCGAAACACCAACGAATGCCGGGTATTCCGCAGTGATCACCCAGGTCGGCACGGCCGACAGGTATTTGTGGAAACGGCCCTTGGCTTCGAAGCGGGCGCGGAAGCCTGAACGGTCGAAGCGCTCGCCCAGTTTCGGCACGATGCCGCCGCCGATGTAGATGCCACCCTGCGCGCCCAACGTGATGGCGATGTTGCCGGCAATGGTGCCCAGCATGCAGCAGAAGGCTTCGATGGCTTCATCGCACAGCGCGCAATCGCCGGCCAGCGCGCGGCGCGAGATGTCGGCGGCGCTCAGCTTGTCAGCCTGCAGGCCCTTGTGGTCGGCCAGGGCGCGGTAGATCAGCTCGATACCGGCGCCGGACATCAGGCGTTCGGCCGACACATGCTCGAATTCTTTCCAGGCGAATTGCAGGATCGCCACTTCCAGCGGGTTGGCCGGCGAGAAGGTCACGTGGCCGCCCTCGCTCAGCAACGCGGTCCAGCCATCCTTGCCCGGAATCAGTCCGGACACGCCGAGGCCGGTGCCGGCGCCGATCAGGCCCAGCGGCGTGCCCGGCACGCCGACGCCGCCGCCGACCTGGTGTTTTTGCGTTGCCGACAGTTGCGGCAGCGAGCTGGCCAGCGCGGTGAAGTCATTCACCACCACCAGGGTGTCGAAGTTGACTTCGCGGCGCAGCGCCTCGATCGAGAATTCCCAGTGGTGATTGGTCATGCGCACCATGTCGCCGGTGACCGGATTGGCAATCGCAATCGCGCCATTCCGGATGCCGGTGACGCCGGCCTGGGCAACGGTTGGCGAGGCCAGATACGCGACCAGGGCGGCGGCCAGGGTCGGGTAAGCGGCACATGCCAGCACTTCGATCGCGTCAATCTTGCCCGGCGCGGTTTCCAGCGCAAAGCGCGCGTTGGTGCCGCCGATGTCCGCCAGCAGACGCGGGCCACCAGGGAAAACAGTGGACAGGGAGGGAGGCGTTTGTACGGACTGAGCTGTCATGATGGATCGAAATTAGTTGAGGCCTAAGCTTAAGGTATTTTGCTATCCGCAGGCAAGTGATGTTTGTAGTTTTAGTACAGATTGCTACACAAGTTTGGAAAGCATGGCATTTGGACCGTAGTATGACTACCAGTCGGCATCACGGAATCGATTCCAATTTCCCCGTAAAAGAAGCCCCGCCAATGCCGGCGCAGGCCGGATTGACGGGGCCATGGCTCAGGCCGATGCGGGACTGTCTTCGCTCAGCGTATCGCTCGGGGCGCGGAAGGCCGCGTTCCAGGCCTCCAGCCCGCCATGCAGCGGCCGCGCGCGGTGATAGCCGTGGCCGACCAGTGCCTTGGCCACATGGGCGGCAGTGACATCGTTGGGGCAGCTGCAATACACAATGATGTGGCTGCCCTTGTCCAGGCCGCTGATTTCCGAGGTGGGATCGCCGCCGTTGAACAGCAAGGCGCCCGGCACCGCCGGATCCAGCATCTGCGCCGTCACGCTGCGGGCGTCGATCAGCACCGGTTCCTTGCCTTGCTCCAGCAGTTTCTTGAAGTCGTCGATGGTGATGCGCTCGATTTCCACCGACTGGCGGAAGCGTTTGCGCTCCACATATTTAAACGCCACAAACAAGCCCAGCAACACCCCCAGCACCAGCAACGCGGTGGTGCCCATGGTGCTGAGGATATCCAGCAGCTGGTCGACGCTGGTGTGGAAGAAGGCGCCGATGGCAATCCCGGTGCCGGCCCACAGGAAACTCCCCATCACCGCAAAGCCCAGGAAAGTGCCGCGCGGCGTGCCCATGGCGCCGGCCAGCGGCGGCGCGATGACGTTAAAACCGGGAATGAACTTGGCGACAATCAGCGCTTTCGGTCCCCAGCGGTTGAAGTTGTCCTCGGTCTGGCTGACGCAGTAATCGGGCGACAGCGAAATCTTGCACAGCAGTTTGAGGATGCGCTTGCCGTAGAAACGCCCGGCGCGGAACCAGAAGCTGTCGCTGATCAGGCAAGCCAGCATGGCGACCGCCAGCACGGCCGACCAATGGGTGTCGCCGTCGACCGACATGGCGCCGGACACGATCAAAAGCGGAAACGCAGGAATAGGCATGCCGATCTGCTCGACCAGCACGATCCCGAACACGATCAGGACACCATATTCTTGCAGCAGGAGGATTAAATTCGCCATGCGGATATCTTAACTTAAAAATCGCTTAACCGTTGCCGGGAATGGCGGACAGCAGGGAGCGCGTATAGGGATGCTGCGGGTCGCTGTACAAGGCGTCCGCATCGGCCAGCTCGACCACAACGCCCTGCCGCATCACCATGACCTGGTCGGCCAGATACCTCACCACCGCCAGGTCGTGCGAAATGAAGATGTATGACAGGCCCAGCTCGTCCTGTAAATCCTTCAGAAGATTGAGCACCTGCCTCTGCACCGACACGTCCAGCGCGGAGACCGATTCGTCGCACACCAGGATTTCCGGCTGCAGGGTCAGGCAGCGGGCAATCGCGATGCGTTGGCGCTGGCCGCCGGAGAATTCGTGCGGGTAGCGCTCGTAGGCGGTGGCCGGCAAGCCGACCTTGTCCAGCAGCGCAAGCGCGGCCGCGCGGCGCGCGCGCTCGTCGGCGCCGATGCGGTGGAGGCGCATCGGTTCCAGCAGAATGTCGCCAACGGTGAAGCGCGGGTTGAGCGAGGCGTACGGATTCTGGAAGACGATCTGGATGCGCCGCTTGTAAGCCTGGAATGCGCGCGCCGGCATGCTGAGCAAGTCGCGGCCGTCGAACCAGACGCTGCCGCCGCTGGCCTGGTGCAGGCGCAGCAGGGTCAGGCCGACCGTGGTTTTGCCGGAGCCCGATTCGCCCACCACGCCCAGCGTGCGGCCGCGCGCGAGGGTGAAGGAAACATCTTTCACGGCGTGGAACTGGCGTTTGCCGAACCAGCCTTCACGCTGCGTGAAATGCTTGCTCAAGTTCCGCACTTCCAGCAAAGCCCCGTCATTCCGGCGCAGGCCGGAATCCAAGTTGAGCGTCCCGCCCTGCGGCCCATGGATTCCGGCCTGCGCCGGAATGGCGGGCCGGCGCGGCGTCTGCAGCGTCAACCGGCAATCCAGCAGCGCGCGCGTGTAGGCATCGGCCGGCGCGCTCAGCACCTGCCGCGCCGGCCCCGCCTCGCGCACCTCGCCGTCGCGCATCACCACCACCTGATCGGCCATCTCCGCTACCAGCCCCAGGTCGTGTGTAATAAACAGCACCGACATCGCATGCCGCTTTTGCAGCCGCGCGATCAGCTCCAGAATTTGCTTCTGGATGGTGACGTCCAGCGCCGTCGTCGGCTCATCGGCAATTAACAGCTTGGGCTCGCAGGCTATCGCCATGGCGATCATCACGCGCTGCTGCTGCCCGCCGGACAATTCTCCCGGATACGCATCGATCCTGCCCGCCGGCATGCCGACCTCTTCCAGCAATTCCAGCGTGCGGCGGCGCGCCTGCGCGCGGCTCATCTTCATATGCAGCCGCAGCACCTCGCCGATCTGCGCGCCCACCGTGAAGACCGGATTCAGCGACGACATCGGCTCCTGGAAAATCATGGCGATCTCTTTGCCGCACAGCGCGCGGCGCTGCTTGCCGTCCAGCGCCAGCAGTTCGCGCCCGTCGAACATGATGCTGCCGCTCACGCTGTCCGCCGCATCCAGCAGGCCCATCACCGCCAGCGAGCTGACCGACTTGCCGCTGCCCGATTCGCCCACCAGCGCCACCGTGGCATTGCGCGGCACGCTGAACGATACGCCTTTCACCGCGTCAACGGCGCGGAAGGCGACGCGCAGATCGTGGATCTCCAGTAAATTCATGGCCTCGCCCTCGGATCGAGCGCGTCGCGCAAGGCGTCGGTAAAGAGGGAGAACGCGGTCACCAGCAAAGCCATGGCGACGGCGGCGGCCGTCAATTGCCACCAGCGGCCAAGGATGAGTTCGTTCTGCGCCTCGCTCAGCATGCTGCCCCACGACACCACGCCCACCGGCACGCCAAAGCCGAGGAAACTCAGGATCACTTCGGCCTTGATGAAACCCACCACCAGAATCGACATCTGCACCAGCGCCACATGGCTGACGTTGGGGAAGATATGGCCGAACATGCGGCGCCAGTGCGAGGCGCCGATGGCATCGGCAGCCAGCACATACTCGCGCGCCTTATGCTTGATGTACTCGGCGCGGATCAGGCGGTACGGCCCGGTCCAGCCGGTCAGGCCGAGGATCAGCACGATGGACAGCACGCCTTTCTGCTGCAACACCGCCGCCACCGCGAGTATCATCAGCACCGGCGGGATGGCGGTAAAAACGCTGTAGAGCCAATTGAAGAAGTCGTCCACCACGCCGCCGCAATAGCCGGACAGCGCGCCCGACAAGGTGCCAAGGCCAACCGCCAACAGCGCCGCCACCAGCCCCACCACGATCGACGTCTCGCCGCCCTTGATGGTTTTCTTGAGCACGTCGTGGCCCCATTTGTCGCCGCCAAACGGCAAGGTCGCGCGCCGCGCAGCGCCGGCCGCTGCCAGGCCCTTATCCGCCGCGCGCAACGCGGCCAGATCGTCCGCGATCGGATCAAAAGGATTGTCCGGCAAGGCTTCCTTCCGCGCGGCTGGCACCACCATCGCCGCGCCGCCGCCCGTAAAGCCCGGCGGCGCATAACTCACGCCGGCCTCTTGCTCCCAATCCGCCGCGATCAAGCCGCACGCCGACAGCACCACCATCGACAGGAACGCCAGCACCACCGCCAGCGACGCCATCCCCACGCGATCGGCGCGCAAACGCCGCCCGGCCAGTGCCCACAAGCCTTGCCCGCTCATGCCAGCTTCACCCTCGGATCCACCGCCTGGTACAGCAGATCGGTCAGCAGATTGAACAGCATGGTGGCCATCGCCACATACACGGTAATCGCTTTAATCACGGGAAAATCGCTGCGTTCCACGGCCAGTATCACCTCGCGCCCGATGCCTGGAATGCCGAAGAAGCGCTCCAGCAAAAACGCGCCGATCAGCAACGCCGGCAGGCTGGACATCACGTAGGTCAGAATCGGAATCGCCGCATTGCGCAGCACGTGCAGCCACATCACGCGCCGCTCGCTCAGCCCCTTGGCGCGCGCCGTGCGCACATAATCCTGTCCCACCTCATCCAGCACAAAGCTGCGGAACAGGCGCAAGGTGGGCGCCAGCGACACCGCCAGCCCGATCAGAATCGGCAAGACGGCATAACGCAGCCCATCCCATCCCTGCACCGGGAACCAGCCCAGCTTGTACGCCAGCCCATACTGGAAGGCGATGATGTACACCAGAATGCTGATCGACATGCCCACCGTGCAGGCGATCATCACCACGCGGTCGGTCAGCGAGCCGCGCACAAACGCAATCGACAGCGCCAGCGCGATGCCGATCAGCGTTTCCAGCAGGGTCAGCGGCACCAGCACCGTCAGCGACGGCCCCAGCCGCGTGACCATGAGGTGGGACACCGGCTCGCTGGTCGCCCAGCTCAGGCCGAAGTCGAAGGTCGCAATCTGCCTGATGAAAATCCACAGCTGCGCATAAAACGGCTGATCCACGCCCAGCTGGCGGCGGATATTGGCGATGCTCTCGGCGTCCGCCATCTTGCCGGCCAAAACATAAGCCGGATCGCCGCCCACCCAGTTAAACAGCACGAACACCAGCACCACCACCCCGAGCATGGTCGGCAGCATCTGCCACAGGCGGCGCACTATATAAGCCAGCATCGCTTTATCCCATCCCAGGCCACAAAGATGGCCTTCACAATACAGCACTTTGGGCCCGGCAGGACAGCCGGCCGGTGCTGCGGCATCCGCAGCGTTTTTCATTCCCGCCCCGATTTGCCGCAGGGAAATTCAGGGTGTGGTGTTTGTCGCAAAAATGTCACGCCATACCGCTTCATTCACATAGATTTACATTTATTGTCAAATACCAAATTGGTGCAGCTCATCCATATATTTCCTTGTTTTTTGATAGCAAGTCAATTTTTTCCTCGCTTTCAAATCGGCATGCACAAAATCAGGGCGTCTTTTGCCCATCTTTAGTGCCTAAAAGATAGTGTTTTTTATTTATTATTGCCCATCAAGCCACATTGACGCCAACTCAGCCCCAATGCTTTGATGAACGCAGGCGAAACAATCGCCGCTAAAAAACATATCCAACACACCTGATGTTCATCGTTTTAATTTGGGAGCTAAATAATGATGGTTGAAACCGCATTGTCGCGATCAGTACGCCTGATCTGCGCCAGTGGCCTGGCGCTTGGCATGCAAGCCGCCGTGGCTCAAAGCACGGACGCGCCTATCCAGCGCGTAGAAATCACCGGTTCGAGCATTAAGCGCATTACCGCCGAAGGCGCGTTGCCAGTGCAAACCCTGTCCAAGCAGCAGATCGAACAGTCCGGCGCCAGCAACGTGGCCGATTTGATCGCCACCCTGCCGTCGATGCAAGGTTTCACCACCTCGTCGATGTCTGTCAACGGCGGAGGCGGCGGCCTGCAAACCGCCTCCATTCACTCCATCGGCGAAGGCTACACCCTGGTGCTGCTGAACGGCCGCCGTCTGGCACCATCGACTTCCGGTTCGACCGTCAACCTGGCCAGCATCCCGCTGGCCGCCGTCGAGCGCGTCGAGATCCTGACCGACGGCGCCAACACCCTGTACGGCTCGGACGCGATTGCCGGCGTGGTCAACTTCATCCTGAAGAAAAACCAGCAAGACACCGTGCTGGAAGCATCCTACAGCCAGCCGCGCAGCGGCGGCGGCGCCACCTCGACCGCCTCGATCTCCAAGGGCTGGGGTGACCTCGACAAAGACGGCTACAATCTGCTGCTGTCGGTCGCGCACGACGAAACCCGCGCCTTATGGGCCAAGGACCGCGACTTCTCCAGGTCGGGCGTGATTCCGTTCTACAGCAACGGCAAAGCCTACAGCCTGTATCAACTGAGCTCGAACTCCATCCCTGGCAACGCCACCGTCAAGTACACCAAAGCTGACGGCACCCCGGGCAGCGCCGCGTTCGCGCCCAATCTGTTCGCCACCGGCACCTGCAACGGCGCCAACCTGTTCAAGGTGGGCGACCGCTGCCTGTTCGACTACTCCGCTACCGTGCAGGACACCCCGGCGCTGACCCGCGACAGCGGCTTCGGCTCCTTGAATCTGAAAATCAACGACAACCTGAACTTCTTCGCGGAAGGCTTGATCTCGTCGTTCAGCAACACCGCGCAGTACGCACCGCCGGCACAGGGGCTGGGCATTCCGCTCGACAGCGCCCTGTACGCCAAGTCGATCGCACCTTACCTGGCCCGCCTGAAAGTGCCTGCTGGCCAAGTCAACAGCGTGACCATGAACCTGCGCCTGAAGGACGCCGGCGGCCGTGCCGACGAATACAAAACCATCGCCAAGCATCTCGCTTTCGGCTTTGACGGCAACTGGAAAGACATCGACTGGCGCGCTGCTTACACCCACTCGGAAAACAAGCAGACCGACACCGCGGCCGGGGGCTACATGAGCCTGAACGCCTTTGATGACCTGGTAGACTCCGGCAAGTTCGATCCGTTCGCCCCTGCGGGCACGTCGCAAGCCGTGCTGGCCCCGGCCGTGCTGCACAACCAGTTCAGCGTCACCAAGTCGAAAATCGACATGCTGCAGGTCAGCGGCTCGTCGGAAGTGTTCAAGCTGCCGGCCGGTGCGGCCCAGCTGGCCCTCGGCGCCGACTTCACCAAGCAAGCCTACTCAGAAGCGCCGGACGCCTACTCGCAAGGCCAGAACAAGCAGCAGCCCGACTTCACCGACGCCATCGTGGGCGGCGGCGCCGGCGCCCTGCCGATCGACGCCAGCCGCAAGAACTGGGGTGCTTACGGCGAGCTGTTGCTGCCTGTGCTGAAAAACATGGACCTGACCGTGTCCGGCCGTTACGACGACTTCAGCGCCGTCACCAACGACAAGAACTTCGACGCGGACGGCAATCTGATCGCCCCCGGCAAGCAGGGTGAGTCGGCCAGCAAAGCCACCTACAAACTGGCGCTGCGCTGGAATCCGGTGGAGTCGGTACTGATCCGCGGCTCCTACGGCACCGGTTTCAAGGCGCCGAGCATGACCAACATCGTCAAACCACTGGTCAACGGCGGCTCGTCGCAATTCCACGCCTGCCCGATCACCAACGCCAGCGATCCACGCTTCAAGCTGTGCAACCCGGGTTCGTCGGAATACGGCTTGCTGACCGGCGGTAACGCCGCCACCGGCGCCGGCGCGCTGAAACCGGAAGAATCGAAACAGGCGACCCTGGGTATCCGGTTTGAGCCCATCAACAACCTGTCGATCGGCTTCGACTTCTGGGACGTGAAACTGCGCAACCAGATCCAGACCCTGTCGGAAGACCTGGTGTTCAACAACCCGGCCGTGTACGACAGCCTGCTGCGCACCTACTACGATCCGATCCAGAAGCAGAACGTGCTGGTTGCCGCGCTGACCCCATTCAACCTGGCCACGTCGCACTACCAGGGGATCGACTGGGATCACACCTACAGGACCAACACCCCCCTGGGCAAGCTGGCGGTGCAGTGGACCGGTACCTTCATGAGCAAAGCTGAACAGGAAACCCCTGCCAGCGGCGTCGAGAAGAACATCGGCCGCTTCAACTCCTACGCCGACGTCACCTTCCGCTGGATCTCGAAGCTGACCACCTCGCTCAACACCGGCCGCTTCACCCACGCGCTGACCGCCAACTACCATTCGGGCTACATCGACCAGGTGTACACCGAGGATGATTCGGTGGTGCGCGAAGTGAACGCGGACGGTACCTTGGGCGACTACGTGCCGTTCAGCCGCCGGGTGAGCTCCTACACCACCTTCGACTGGCAGACCAAGGCGCAGCTGAGCAAACAGTTCACGCTGACCGCAGGTATCAAAAACCTGGCCGACATCGCCCCGCCATTCACCATCCGCAACGCCGGTGGCGGCAACCAGTCGGGCTACGATGGCCGCTACACCGATCCGCTCGGCCGCACGTTCTACCTGAACGCCTCGTACAAGTTCTGACCCTCCGGTCCTGAACTTTCCACCCCGGGCCCGCCGTTTGGCGCGCCCGGGTGTTTTTGTCGCATAAATGTAACGCGCTGTTTCGTCATGAACGCAGGTTCATAAAGTTTCCATGCACCAAAATATTGCAAGTTTCCGAAAGCCAAACAATATTTTTGCGTTTTTTTTGATAGCAAAACAATGTTTCACATCACTCCAACCGCGCATGCACCAAATTAGAGCGTTTGCCGATCAGCTTTGGCGCGCCGAGCAAGTGTCCGTTTTGCCTTGCTTAACAGAAGTTTGCACATTGACAGTAAATGTCGGCAGATGATTTGATGGGGAAATGAAGGAAACGGCAAGCGTTCCTTCGCCGGCTTGGCCGGTACAAAAAATACATCCAACACACCCGCGTGTTTTAGCGTTTTACATTGGGAGCTACATAATGATGGTTGAAACAGTAATGGCCCGTTCCGTGCGCATCATCTGCGCTGGCGGTCTGGCACTCGGTATGTCTGCGGCAATGGCCCAACAGGCTACCGACGACGTCGTCGCCCGCGTCGAAATCACCGGTTCGTCGATTAAACGTATCGCCAAGGAAGGTTCGCTGCCGGTGCAGACCCTGTCCCGCGCCGACATCGAGCAAAGCGGCGTGCAGAACGTGGCCGATCTGGTGGCGCAGCTGCCATCGATGCAAGGTTTCATCACCTCGTCCGCCTCGGTCAACGGCGGCGGCGGCGGCGTGCAAACCGCCTCGATCCACGCCATCGGCACCCAATACACCCTGGTGCTGCTGAACGGCCGCCGCATGGCGCCGTACGGCACCGGCAGCGCCGTCAACCTGGCCAGCATCCCATTGTCGGCCGTGGAACGCGTTGAAATCCTGACCGACGGCGCCTCGACCCTGTACGGTTCGGACGCCATCGCCGGCGTGATCAACTTCATCCTGAAGAAAAACCAGACCGACCTGATCGTTGAAGGCACCTACAACTCGCCACAGAAATCGGGCGGCAAGAGCACCAACTTCTCGATCAGCAAGGGTTGGGGCAACCTGGATAACGACGGCTTCAACGTGCAAGTGTCGTATAGCCACGACGAGCAGAAAGAGCTGAACGCTACGCAGCGCGACTTCGCCCAATCGGGCGTGCACAAGTTCACCCACAACGGCAAGCAGTACGCCACCTGGCAGACCTCGATCAACTCGACCCCGGCCAACGTGGAAGTCGTGACCGCCGACGACGACGTCGTGCTGAACACCGACCTGCTGACCAAAAACGGTTGCACCCAGAAAAACACCTTCTCCCGTAGCGGCGCTTGCCGTTTCGACTACGCCGCCACCGTGCAGCTGCTGCCTGAACTGAAGCGCGACAGCGTGTTTGCCAACGGCTCGCTGAAACTGGGCAAAGACACCACCGCCTACACCGAACTGGTGATGTCCAAGTTCACCAACACCGCGCGCTACGCGCCAGCCGCTCAGCCGCTGACCGTGTTCAGCACTGATCCGGACACCAACGTCAAGACCATCAATAACAGCTACATCGGCGCTTACAACAGCTCGGTCGTGCCGCTGCTGGCCGGCCAGGGCATTAACCCTGCCGACGTCACCGACGCCCTGTTCTACTACCGCGGCGCCGACGCTGGCGGCCGTACCGACGAGTACCGCACCGACGCCATCCACTTCGTGGTGGGCGTGGACAGCAACTACGCTGGTTGGGACGTGGGCGCATCGTTCACCCACTCGCAGAACAAGCAGACCGACAAGGCACTGGCCGGCTATATGAGCGGCAACAAGTTCGAAGAACTGATCCGCACCGGCAAGTACAACCCGTTCGTGTCGACCAGCGGCGCCGCTGCGCTGCTGGCTGACGCCGTGCTGCACCAGGATCTGGACGTGACCAAGTCGAAGATCGACGTGGTCAGCGCCAAAGCCTCGCGTGAAGTGTTCGACCTGCCAGGCGGCGCCGCCGGCCTGGGCGTGGGCGCCGACTTCACCAAGCAGACTTACACCGACACCCCGGCCGCCATCGCCATGGGCCCGGGCCCTGGCAACCCAGGCTGGACCGACGTCGAAATCGGCGGCGGCACCGGTTCGCAAGCGCTGGATGCCAGCCGCAAGAACTGGGGCGCGTTTGCCGAACTGCTGATGCCAGTGACCAAGACTCTGGAAACCACCGCGGCAGTGCGCTACGACAGCTACGACGCGGTTGAGAAAAACAACGTCAGCTACGACACCGCCGGCAAAGCTTCGCCAACAGGCAAGCTGGGCGAAGACGTCGCCAAGGCCACCTACAAGCTGGCGGCCCGCTGGACCCCGGTTCAGAACGTGCTGTTCCGTGGTTCGTACGGCACCGGCTTTAAGGCGCCGACCCTGAACAACATCGCCGACCCACTGAAGAACGCCGGTTCGTCGAATAACTTCCCATGCCCGATCACCGCGCCAACCGATCCGCGTTCGAAGTACTGCCGTCCTGGCTCGTCGGAATACGGCCTGCTGGACAGCGGCAACCCGAACACCGGCGCCAAGGCACTGAAAGCCGAGACCTCGAAACAGTCCACCCTGGGCTTCCGTATCGAGCCAACCTCGTCGCTGTCGGTGGGCCTGGACTGGTGGGACGTCAAGCTGAAGAACCAGATCCGCACCTTCTCGCAGGATCAGCTGTTTGACCAGAACTCGTCGCTGGCCCAGCAGTATATCGCCGTCTACGCCGACCCGATCCAGAAATCCAACGTGCTGGTTGCGGTCCGCAGCCCGCAGAATCTGGCCTCGTCGCGCTACCAAGGTCTGGACTGGGATACCACCTTCCGCACCGCCACCCCAATCGGCAAGGCATCGGTCAACTGGACCGGTACCTATATGCTGAAGGCCGAGCAGGAAACGCCTGATCCAATCACCGGCAAGAACGTCAGTGAGAAATCGGTCGGCCGCTTCGACTCCTACGATGACGTGGTGTTCCGCGTGGTCAGCCGCCTGATCTTCACCCTGAAGACCTCGGACAAGCTGTCGAACTCGCTGACCTTCAACTACCGTTCGGGTTACCACGACAAGCCGCTGACCGCTGACGACGCCGCTGTGCGTTCGGTCAACGCCGACGGCAGCATTGGTGGCGTAGTCGGCATTCTGGACCACGACGTCAGCTCGTACACCACGCTCGACTGGCAAGCCAAGCTGAACTACGTGAAGAACCTGACCGTGACCGCCGGCATCCGCAACCTGCTGGACCGCGATCCTCCGTTCTCGATCCGCAACTCGGGTGGTGGTAACCAAGTGGGCTACGACGGCCGTTACGCCGATCCACTGGGCCGTACCTTCTACATCACCGCTCAGTACCGCTTCTGATCGCTGCCAGATCAGCCAAAAGGCTCCTTCGGGAGCCTTTTTTTATGTCTATACAAATGTAACCAACTGTTGTATTTTGCAAACAATATAATATTTCACAATTGACACCAACTCTCCCTTGGTGAAATTATCGTAGCCCTGCCCATCGCAACTGATGGTCACTTTCGATGCACAACTATATACACACCATTTTTCGGGAGTTGAGAGTTATGATGAAAGAGACAGTTTTATCCCATTCCTTGCGCCGCATCTATGCCGGCGGCCTGCTGGGCCTGGGCCTGATCGCGCCGCTGGCGCAAGCGCAAAGCGACGCGCCGATGCAGCGGGTGGAAATCACCGGTTCCTCGATCAAGCGCCTGGTGTCGGAAACCGCCAACCCGCTGACCGTGATCAAGGCCGACGACTTCGTCAAGCAAGGCCTGACCACCGCCCAGGAAGTGCTGGACCGCATTCCTTCCAACAGTTCCAGCTTCACCTCTGGCAACGTGGTGGGCGGCAACAGCTCCGGCCTGCCGACCGGCGGCCAGGCCAGCGCCGACCTGCGCGGCCTGGGCGGCGATAAAACCCTGGTGCTGCTGAACGGCCGCCGCATCGCCAACCATCCTTACGACGGCGCCAGCGTCGACCTCAACATCATCCCGGTGAGCGCGCTGGAACGGGTGGAAGTGCTGCGCGACGGCGCCTCGGCCATCTACGGCACCGACGCCATCGGCGGCGTGATCAACTTCATCACCAAGCGCTCGGTGCAGACCACCACCATCACCGCCGAAGCCATCCTGCCGCGCAAGGACGGCGCCGATGAGAAACGCGTCAACCTGTCGAGCGGCTTCGGCAACCTGGACGACGACGGCTACAATGTGTTCGGCGTGTTCGACTACCACAAGCTGGACATCCTGACCTCGCAGCAGCGCGACTTCTCCAAGACCGGCATCATCCCCTCGAAAGGCCTGAACCTGACCTCGGGCACCACCTTCCCCGGCAACTACTTCGATCCGACCTCGGGCGCCACCGGCAACCCGGGCTTCGCTTCCGGTTGCGACGCGCCACTGTCGGTGCCGCGCGCCAGCAACGGCACCTGCCGCCAGGACTACACGCGCCAGATCGACGACCTGCCGGAACAAAAGCAGACCTCCTTCTTCGGCAAGGCCACCTTCAAGATCAACGGCGACCATCTGGCCTCGATTGAATACCTGCACTCGGAAAACGATGTGGTGTCGCACACCGCGCCGCCGCCGCAGACCGGCCTGCTGCTGCCGAAGACCAGCAAATACTATCCGGGCAACGCGGGCGGCGTGCCGGCCATGCCGGGCCTGTCGGGCGACCCGCTGTCGGTCAACTGGCGTCCGACCGAGGCCGGTCAGCGCGAGATCAATTCCAAGGGTTCGGCCGACCGCCTGTCGATCGCGGCCGAAGGCCTGTTCAAGGGCTGGGACTACAAGACCGGCTTCACCATTTCGGAAAGCCGCTCGGCCGAATACTTCACGGGCGGCTATGTCAACGACGCCAAGTTCGCGGCCGGCGTGGCCAACGGCATCCTGAATCCGTTCGGCAAGCAGGACGCGGCCGGCGCCGCCTACCTGGCCACCACCGCCCTGCGCGGCCAGGTGCAGAAAGGCACGACCCGCAACACCGGCATCGACGCCAAGGCCAGCCGCGAGCTGATGGATCTGCCGGGCGGCAAGCTGGCGGTGGCCGTGGGCGGCGAACTGCGTCGCGAGGAAGCCGACTTCTTCGTCAACCGCGACATCGCCGGCCAGGCCGCCTCGTCCGGCCTGTCAGGTTCGCAATCGACCTCGGGCGCGCGCACCATCAAGGCGGTGTTCGGTGAAGTCAACCTGCCGCTGATCAAGGATCTGGAAGTCAATCTGGCGGCCCGCTACGACGATTACAGCGACGTCGGCACCACCGCCAATCCGAAACTGGGCCTGCGTTACCAGCCGACCAAGGAAGTGCTGCTGCGCGGCTCGGCCTCGACCGGCTTCCGCGCCCCGACCCTGTTCGAGAAAAACGCGCCGCAATCGAAGAACGACACCAACAACTCGTACAACGATCCTATCCTGTGCCCGGGCGGCGTGCTGTCGTCGAACCCGATCGCCAACCCGCTGCGCGACTGCGACTTGCAACAGTTCAAGCTGCAGGGCGGCAACCAGAACCTGAGCCCGGAAAAATCCAAGACCTTCTCGTTTGGCGTGGTGATCGAGCCGATCCCGCAAGCCACGCTGGCGGTCGATTACTGGAACATCAAGCTCAAGGACAAGATCAACGCGCTGCCGGAAGAAGCCATCTATGGCGACTACGAGAAATACAAGGCGCGCTTCCTGCGCAATCCTGACGGTTCGCCGTACGCCATCCTGGACTTGAAAGAGAACCTGGGCAAGGTCAACACCGACGGCGTCGACCTCAGCCTGACCCTGCGTTCGGGCGCCACCCAGGCCGGCAACTTCACGCTGACCCTGGACGGTACCTACGTCCACAAGTATGAGTACCAGGACGAGCGCGACGGTCCATTCATCCAGAACGTGGGCCGCTACGCCGCCAACAATCCGGTGTTCCGCTGGAAGCACAACCTGGCGCTGAACTGGCGCCTGGGCGTGTGGAACGCCACGCTGGCACAGTCGTACAAATCGGGCTACACCGACCAGAACCTGGACATCGCCGACCAGTACAAAAACCATGTGCCGTCGTACGCGCTGTGGAACCTGTCGGGCAGCTATACCGGCTTCAAGGGCCTGACCCTGACCGCCGGCGTGAAGAACCTGCTGGATAAGGAACCACCGTTCTCCAACCAGGGCACGCTGTTCCAGAAGGGTTACGATCCACGCTACACGGATCCGGTCGGCCGCGCGCTGTATCTGCGCGGCAGCTACAGCTTCTAACCCGCACACCGCGGGCCAGGGCCTGCCCCCTCGGGGTCAGGCCCTTTTTTGCCGGGGTACTCAGAACTTGTAGTTCCCCGTGATGTAGAACGAACGTCCGGCCGGATCGGCATAACGGCCATCGTAGCCGATCTGGTTACCGCCACCGGCGTTCTGCAGGGTGAACGGCGGATTGCGGTCGAACAGGTTCTTGATGCCAGCCGTCAGCGCGAACTTGCCGAAGTCGTACTTGCCCTGCCAGTCAAACGTGGTGTACGACGGCGTCCACAAACCGCCAAACGCCACCGAGTCGCCCACGCTGCCATCCGGATTCACGGCAAATACCGCCGTGTCGACCGGATAGGACTGGTCGTGGTAGCCCGACTTGTAGTGCGCGGTCAGCGTGTTGGTCAGCTTGCCGTTGGTCAGGCTCAGGCTCACATTGCTTTGCACGCGGAACACCACCCCATTGTCCGGACCGAAGCGGCCCAGATTGGACTGCACCTCGCCGCCCGCCGTGGTGGTGTAATTCTGCTTGATCATGTAAGTGCCGTTCCATGCCGCACGCACGTCACCAATGCCGGTCTTGCGACGGTAGCTGAAGTCCCAGTCGATGCCGCGGTAGTTCGCCACACCGCCGTTGATTGGCGCCAGCAGATAAGCAATCGTGGTGTAGCCGGCCGGATCGGGATACGGATTCACGAACAGGTTTTTGTACTGCTGCGGATTGGCAAAGCCCACCTGCTCCGGCACGCCGGCCGACAGCACCTGATTGCGGATCTGCACATTCCACAGATCCATGCCGAGCGACAGGCCGGTCAGCGGTTCGATGCGGCCGCCCAGGGTCCACTGTTTGGACTTCTCAGGCTGCAGGCCGGCCGAGCCGCTCTGGCCATTCGGGCCGGTCAGCAAATCGTACTGCGCCTGACCAACCTGGCAACCCGGCGAGCCCGGGAACGGGCAGGCATAGCTGCCGGCCGTACTGCCGTTGAAGGTGTTGGCGCCGGCGATATCGCTCAGGTTAGGCGCCTTGAAGCCGGTGCCATAGGCGGCGCGCAGCAACAGGGTGTCCACCGGCGTCCACTTCAGGCTGACCTTGTAAGTGCCGGCGCTGGAAGTGTTGCCGATATCGCCGCTAGGCAGCTGCGGAATCAGGCCGCTGGCATCCGGCACGGTGCCGAAGATGTAATCGCTGTGCACCTTGTCGTAGCTGTCGTAGCGGCCGGACACGGTGGCTTCCACCGTTTTGCTCACTGGCAGCAGCACCTCGGTGAACACCCCCCAGTTGTCGCGGCGCGCGCCAAACGGCACCTGGCCGTAGTTGCCGCCGACAGGATAGTTAGCCGACACCGGCTGCGTCGAGAAACCCGAGTTGGACAGGATCAGCGGGCTGTATTCGATCTCGTATTTGGTCTTGGAGTAATCGCCGCCAATCGAGATGATGGAGGTGCCGCCGGGCAGCGCGAACAGGTCATGCTGCGCGCCGGCATGGATCGTGTTCAGCGTGGACTTGGTGCGCGAGAAGACGGTGCCGTTCAGCAGCGCGCCTTTCAGCTGGTCCGCTCCCTGGCCGGTCACCGGATCGTACTTGCCGGCCGCAACCAACGAGTCCAACATGCTGAAGTCCGAATAGCCGCCGGCCGCCGTGTCTTTCAGCTTGGTCTGCGACAGGATCAGCGAGGCGTTGTAAGTCCAGCCAAAGGCGCTGCCATCGATCCCGGTGGCGAAGTGGCGCGCGGTGGTCTGGTATTCATCGGCGCGGCCGCCGATCAGCACCGAGCGGTAGCCCAGCGTGGCGTCGCCGGTCGGATTTTCCAGGCCATTGGCATCCAGATAGGACTGCACATACTTCGCATACAGCGCCGGGAAGCGCGAGGTGGCATTGACGCCCATCGGCTGGGCCGACGGCGCATACTGCGCGGTCATTGCAAAGCGGGACAGTACCAGCTCAGCCCACGCCGTGGTGTCCTCATTGATCTTGAAAGTGCCCTTCAACAGGCCGCTATCGCGCCGGCTGCCGGGTACATCTTCCACCGTCGAGGCGTAATTGAAGCGGCATTGCGTGTCCAGCGGACCGGCCAGCGCGCTGCCGCAATTGCCGTTGGCTGCCAGGTAGGGATTGATGGCATAGCCGACCGGATCGGCCGTGCTGCCTTTCGGGCGCGCGTTGAAGGTGATGTTGGCCGGCTCGGTGTTGCCGGTGCGCTGGTCGAAGTAATACTGCTTGCCGTTGGCGTTAAACTTGAAGAAGGCGCCCTTGGCCGAGAAGTCGCGCTGCAGCGCGGTGATGCGTTCCAGTTCCTCGTGGCTGTACGACGCCAGCACGTTCCAGCCGTTGGACTCCAGGTCGCCCCAGCCCTTGGTGATGCCGGCGCTGCTCCACGTACCGCCATTTTTCTTCGGCTGGCCATAGGTGGCATACGCCTCGCCCTTGGTTAGGTTTTTCTTGGTGATGAAGTTGACCACACCGGCAATTGCGTCCGAACCGTACAGGGCGGAGGCGCCGTCGGTCAGGATCTCGACCCGCTCCACCGCTTCCAGCGGAATGCTGGACAGGTTGACCGCATAACCGCCGCCCTGCCCGCTGCCTATGGCGCTGGGCGCCACGCGCTGGCCATCCAGCAGCACCAGCGTGTACTTGGACGGCAGCGAGTGCAGCGAGGCCGTGGTGACGCCGGCGCCGCCGCCGTTGACCGAACTGGACGACGGTACAAAGCCCTGCATCGACGGCAGCATCTGGATCAGGTCGGTGGCGGACGTGGCCCCGGTCTGCTTGATTTCCGCCGCGGTCAGCACCTGCACCGGCAGCGAGCCCTCTTTCTGGATGCGTTTGATCGACGAACCGGTGATCTCAACGCGCTGGATCGGCTGATCGCTCGGCACGTCTTGCGCAAAGGCTGGCAGCGCCAGCAAGACACTGCCTGAAAATATCAGGCGCAACGAACGGGACAGCACTTTTTCTTGAATCATGACTAACCTCCGGTTAACTTTTTTTGGGATGCAACAATTCAACGCCTGTGGTCGGAAAGACCGCAGGCGGCGCAAGGAACGTCACTTGTTGGAATTACGCTAGGAGGGTGATCATCGACACCAGCCATGTTTTATATGACAACATGGCCAAGAATGCAGTGTCAATTGTGTGTCAAGTATGTTTTGCGTTCTTACCACACACTTGATAGTCAGATTCAAAAAAAATGGCCCTGACTCGACATCAGGGCCATTTTTGCTTACTTGGCGGCGGCTTCGCGCGCTTGCGTGGCGAGGCGGCGCTGGCGTACGGCGGCGGCCAGGCCTTGCAGCACTTGCACGCTGCTATCCCAGTCGATGCAGCCATCGGTGACCGACTGGCCGTAGGTCAGCTCCTTGCCCGGCACCAGATCCTGGCGGCCGGCCACCAGATGCGACTCCACCATCACGCCGACGATGCGCTGCTCGCCGCCCGCCACCTGGCCGGCGATGTCGGCGCATACCGGCACCTGGTTTTCCGGCTTCTTCGAGCTGTTGGCGTGCGAGGCGTCGACCATCAGGCGCGGCGCCAGGCCCTGGCCCGAGATGGCCTTGCAAGCTTCTTCCACGCTGGCCGCATCGTAGTTCGGCGTTTTGCCGCCGCGCAAAATGATGTGGCAGTCTTCATTGCCATTGGTCGAAACGATGGCCGAGTGGCCGCCCTTGGTCACCGACAGGAAGTGGTGCGGCTGCGACGCGGCCTTGATGGCGTCGACCGCGATGCGCACATTGCCGTCGGTGCCGTTCTTGAAGCCGACCGGGCACGACAGGCCGGAGGCCAGCTCGCGGTGCACCTGCGACTCGGTGGTGCGGGCGCCGATCGCGCCCCACGAGATCAGGTCGGCGATGTACTGCGGCGAGATCACGTCGAGGAACTCGGTGCCGGCAGGCAGGCCCAGTTCGTTGATGTCGCGCAGCAACTCGCGCGCCATGCGCAGGCCGTCGTTGATGCGGAAACTGTTGTCCATGTAGGGATCGTTGATCAGACCCTTCCAGCCGACCGTGGTGCGCGGCTTTTCGAAGTACACGCGCATCACGATTTCCAGGTCGCCCGCCAGCTCCTTGCGCAGCTGCACCAGACGGCGCGCGTACTCCATCGCCGCTTTCGGGTCGTGGATGGAGCATGGGCCAATCACCACCATCAGGCGGTCGTCCTGACCGTGCAGGATGCGGTGCAGAGCCACGCGGGCGTTGGCGGCCGTCTGTTCCGCCGCATCCGTGCACGCAAACTCGCGGATCAAGTGGGACGGTGGCGTCAGTTCCTTCATCTCGCGGATGCGCAAATCATCGGTACGGGGCATTGCTGTTCTCCAAGAAGTTATGGGTAAAAAAAAACCGCCTCGGGCTGAGGCGGTTTTTTGGGATTCTGCTGGGACTCGTCTTGCTTCTACGTGCACCGGCCGCTAACTCCACCGCCTTGGGTTGGATAGCTAAAGTAAAACCAGCCGGTAAAGAAGAATTTGGTCATGTGATCGACTATAACGCCAGAGTTCCGGGCTTGGCAAGCAATTTTTTTTCGGTCACAACGCCTCCCCACAAAACTTTAGCGCTTAAAAGTCGTTTTAAGCGGTGCCGCCGACGGTCACGCCGTCGATGCGCAGGGTCGGCTGGCCGACACCAACCGGCACGCTCTGGCCTTCCTTGCCGCACACGCCCACGCCCGGATCGAGCTTCATGTCATTGCCGATCATCGACACGCGGTTCAGCACTTCCGGACCGTTGCCGATCAGCGTGGCGCCTTTCACCGGATAGCTGATCTTGCCGTTCTCGATCATGTAAGCCTCGCTGGCCGAGAACACGAATTTGCCGTTGGTGATATCGACCTGGCCGCCGCCGAAATTCACCGCGTACAGACCATTCTTCACCGACGCCAGAATCTCGCCCGGATCCTTGTCGCCACCCAGCATGTAGGTGTTGGTCATGCGCGGCATCGGCAGGTGCGCGAACGATTCACGGCGCGCGTTGCCGGTCACCGGCATTTTCATCAGGCGCGCATTCATGGTGTCCTGGATGTAGCCTTTCAGGATGCCGTCTTCGATCAGCGTGGTGCACTGGGTCGGGTTGCCCTCGTCGTCGATGTTGAGCGAACCGCGGCGGTCTGCCAGCGTGCCGTCGTCAACCACGGTGACGCCCTTGGCCGCCACGCGCTCGCCGATGCGGCCGGAGAAGGTCGAGGAACCCTTGCGGTTGAAGTCGCCCTCCAGACCGTGGCCGATCGCTTCGTGCAGCAGGATGCCCGGCCAGCCGGGACCCAGCACTACCGTCATCGGACCAGCCGGCGCCGGACGCGCATCCAGATTCACCAACGCCGAACTGACGGCATCGGTCGCGTACTGATCCAGCAGCGCATCGCTGAAATAGCCATAGTCGTAACGGCCGCCGCCGCCAGACGAGCCCACTTCGCGGCGGCCGTTCTGTTCCACAATCACGGTCAGCGACACCCGCACCAGCGGACGGATATCGGCCGCCAGCACGCCATCGCTGCGCACCACCAGCACCACGTCGTATTCGCCGGCCAGGCTGGCCATCACTTGCACCACGCGCGGATCCTTGGCGCGCGCCAGTTTCTCGATGCGCTCCAGCAGCTTGACCTTGGCGGTCGCGTCCAGCGACACCAGCGGATCGTGCGGCAGGTACAGCGCGCGGCCGCCCACGTGGTTCATGGCACCCGCCACTTTGACCTTGCCGGAGCCGGCACGGGCGATGGTGCGGGTGGCTGCGGCGGCATCCAGCAGCGCCGCTTCGGAGATTTCATCCGAATACGAAAACGCCGTCTTGTCGCCGGACACGGCGCGCACGCCCACGCCCTGATCAATCGAAAAACTGCCGGTCTTGACGATGCCCTCTTCCAGGCTCCAGCCCTCGTTCTTGGTGAACTGGAAATACAAGTCGGCATAGTCAACTTTGTGGGTGAACATGGTGCCCAGCGTCTTGAGCAGCTTGGCTTCGTCCAGCCCGAACGGCGTCAGCAGGATATCGCGCGCGACGGCCAGGGTGGACAGATTCGGTTCAAATGGCTTCATGGTGATGCTTTCTGTTAGGTGTTACCGGCATTGTAGTGGATATCACATGGTCCGGTGTTTCAGCGCCGGCAGGCTGTCGCGCACGCCTTGCATATAGCCGAGATCGATCTCGCCGGCCACCACGCCCTCGCCCTCGGCCAGCACCGACTTGACCGTGCCCCATGGGTCGATCAGCATGCTGTGGCCCCAGGTGCGGCGGCCGTTCGGATGGGTGCCGCCCTGCGCCGCCGCCAGCACGTAGCACTGGTTTTCGATGGCCCGCGCGCGCAGCAGGATTTCCCAGTGCGCCATGCCGGTGGTGTAGGTGAAGGCGGCCGGCACCACGATCAGCGACACCGGTCCCAGCGCGCGGAACAATTCCGGGAAGCGCAAGTCGTAGCACACCGACATGCCGACCTTGCCGAACGGCCCCTCGAACGCGCCCACATGCTTGCCCGGCACGATGGTCTTCGATTCGTTGTACGACTCCGTGCCCTTGGTGAAGCCGAACAGGTGGATCTTGTCGTAGCGGCCCACGTGCTGGCCCTGCGGGTTGTACACCAGCGTGGTGTTGATGACTTTTTCCGCATCGTCCGAGGCCAGCGGCAAGGTGCCGCCGATCAGCCAGATGCCCAGCTCGCGCGCCAGCCCGGACATGAAGTCCTGAATCGGTCCGCTGCCCAGCGGTTCCGCCACTTTGACCTTGTCGCTGTCGTTCAGGCCCATGATGGCCCAGTATTCCGGCAGCAGCACCAGTTGCGCGCCATCGTGCGCGGCTTGCGTCACCAGGCGGCGCGCGGTGGCGAGATTGTCCGGAACGGACGGCGAAGAAATCATTTGTACGGCGGCGACGGTGTGCATGGCTATCCTTTCGGTGGCGCGGTCGGTTCTGTCTTGGGAGCCTCAAGCTTGGTGACCACCGGCGCTTTCCACGGGCCGGTCACCTGCATATGATAGGTCAAGGCTTTCATCACGGGCGCGCTCAGGAACAGTTGCGCCAAAAAACTCCCCAGACCGATCACAGGATTGACGGCCAGCGCATACACCAGCGGCGCCGTGCCGAGGTTCACCTCCGGTATCACCACCACATGCAGATTGGTGGTTTCGTTGGCGATGTCGGCGCTGCCGTCCATCAACACAGTGGCGGCCACGCCGTGCATTTTCAAGTTGTCGGTCTTGGCGATGCCATGGTTGATGTTGGCGTTGGCGGTGATGCCGTCGAATGCCAGGCCTTCCGAGAATACGTCGTGGAAATCCAGCTTGAGCAGGCGCGGCAAGGCCTGCAGGCTGAGCACGCCCAGCAGCTTGGCCGCGCCCGGATCCTGCTTGAGGAACTGGCCCTTTTCCACATTCATGCCGATCTGGCCAGACAGGCTCGGCAGATCCAGCGAATACGGCAAGCCCTTCCAGGCGATATTGCCCTTGAGCGTGCCCTTGCCGCCCTTGAGCGTATCGGCAAAGCCGAAGCGGTCCAGCAGCTTGCCGGCGTCGATGATATCCAGGTTGAAATCGAGCGAGGTGTTGTGCACGCCTTCCTTGCTGATCCATTTGCCGGTGCCTGTCAGCGCGCCGTCGGCGTTGGCCAGCGCCAGCTTGCTGATGCGCCATTCGCGCGCGCCCGGCAGTTGCACATTGCTGGCCTGCAGTTCCAGCTGGCCCAGCGGTTTGTTGAACAGTTCGAAGCGCCCGACCACCACGTCCAGCGCCGGAATGGTGGTGGCGGCGCTCTTGCCGTCCAGCAGTTCCTGCACTTCATTCGATGCCGACTCCGGAATCACCAGCGACGACAGGCGTGCCGTCACCTTGCCCAGGCCGGCGCCGGTGGACGGTTCGGCCCAGGTCAGGTAGCCGTTGGCCTGGGTCGAGTCCATGCTGACCTGCCACGCGGCCTTCTGGTGCGTGAGGCCGGCCACCACGTTTTCCAGCTTGCGGCCGCCGATCACCAGTTCGCTGGTGCGGGCGGCAATCGCGTCCGGCGAAACGTATTGCACGAAGTCGCCGCTATCGGACGCGGACGCCGCCGCCTCGGCCTTGCCGGCCACGACATCCACAAAGTCCAGCCAGTTATCGGCGTTGAGCTGGTGCAGGCTGAGGTTGAAGGCCAGCCCGCTGTCCGGCTCCGGCGCCGGCGCGTTGACGCCCAGGCCGCCGCGCACCAGTTTCCAGTGCTGCTTGCCGGCTTTCTGGCGCTGGTAGCGCACGGCGATGTTGCTGCCCAGCGCGATGCGGATATCGTCATGCAGCAAGCCGCCGGCATCGGCGGTCAGGCCGCTGGCCAGCACGAAGCGCACCGGCATGGCGTCGGCGGCCGCCTTCTTGAGCGGCGCCGGCAAATCCAGCGCCAGGCCGGCCAGGCTGGAATCAACCGCCACCACCACCTGATGGTCGCGCACGGTCACGGTGCCGGTGTAACGGGTGGCGCCGCTGAAATGGCTCGCCAGGCGCTGCATGACCGGCATCGGATAAGTCTGGCGGAAACCGTCGGCCGTCATCAGGCCGCCCAGCTTGACGACGATGGCATGGTCTTTCTGGCTGCCGCCGGTGATCGACACCGGGCCGCCGAGGAAGTTGCCGGACAGCTGATTCAGGTTGACGCCCTGTTCGTCGAATTCGATCTTGCCTTGCGAGGACTGCACCACCGGCAAATCGCTCATCAGCACGATGTCATTGTTCTGCAATTGCAGCGTGCCGTTGACCTTGGTATCGATGGCGTGCGCCAGCGGAATGCGCAGGCTCAGGCCCAGCCTGGCGTTGCCGGTGGCTTGCGTTTCATCGGTAAAGTGCGAGATCCATTCCAGCACCGGGCTGTTGGTCACATATTTGAGGAATTCCTGCATCGCCCCGGCCGCGCTGCCGTCGATTTCCAGCATGGAATCGTGGATGGCCAGATCCGGGATCACCGCCTTCACATTGCTGAGCGCAACGCCGCCGGTGGTGGCGGTGTCGCCATGGATTTCCATGCGAGCGCGCTCGAACAGGAAGCTGCCCTTGATGTGCTCGGCCTGCGGCCACAGCGGCAGCGGCTTGCCATCCTTGCCCAGCTCCTTGCCGTCACGCAAATAATGGCCGGGCTCATAGTTGAGTTTGCCCTCAGTGAGCTTGCCGGCCACGCGGAATTCACCGTGCGCCTTGTCTTCGCCGTGGAACGGGAAATGCGCCAGATCGCCGCGCAGGCGCAACGCCACGTCGGTGGCGACGCCGCCTTCCAGCGCGCCGGTCAGCCAGCCGTGCAGCTCGGGCGGCGTTTGCATCGGCAGATAGCGGCCGATGCGGTTGAGCTGGAAGCCGGTCAGCGTGCCGCTCAGGTCGGCCTTGCCCGGCCCCTTGCCGGCCAGCGGAATGGTGTGCGTGCCCTGCAGCGTGCCGCGCATGCCCTCCTGCTCGAAGTCCATGCTGTCGATCTGGAACAGCAGCTGGTTGTCGGCTTCAAACGACCAGCGCGCTTTCAGGTTGAGGTGATCGAACGGCATCGACGCTTCGGCAAAATAATCCGGCATCTGCAGCACCAGCTGCTGCGAATTGAGATTGAAGCTGCCGCCTTTTTCGGTGGCGTCGATGGCGCCGCTCAGGTTGTCGAAACCAGGAATGGCCGGCAGGCCGGCAATCGCCGGCGTCTTGCCGATCTTCGGTTGCGCCATGCGCGGCGGCTGCGGCTTGAGGCCCAGCCCCATCAGATCGCCCTTGACGCGGTAGCTCTGTAAGGCCGGGAACGCGCCCTGCCACTCGGCGGAAAAGTTTTGCAGCAAGCCGCGCGGCGCAAAGCTGGCCAGCATCTTGTGCTGGTGCTCGCTCAGCGGCAGGCGCTCGGCCAGGCCGGCCAGGGTTTGCAGGTCCAGCTGGCGCGCCCGCAATTCGACTTTTTCCGGCTTGGCGCCGGCCGCCGCCACATAGGTTTCCGACAGCGAGGTGGGCGCCATCACCAGCCCGTCGCGCGTGGTCAGGGTCAGGTTCTGCAGCTCGACGCTGTGGCCCAGCGCGCCGAAGCCCGGCGTCTTCACGCCGTTGCGCGCCAGCGGCGGGCGGAGGTCTTCGCGCGCGGCGATGCGGCCGCTCAGTTGCTGCAGGTCCAGCAGCGGCAATTCCTTGCCCAGCATGGCGGTGAGGTTGGTAAAGCCGACATCGGCGGTAAAGCCGGTCAGGCGCGACTGGTCCACGCCCACCCAGGCGCGCAGCGAGCCGCTGCCGCTGCTCAGTTCAAACGGGTAATCGACCCAGGTTTTCCAGGCCAGCAGATCGGTGTTGCGCAAGTCCGCATAGACTTCGCCCTTCCACATCGAGACGTTAGAAATGCGGGCGCCAAAGGCCGGATGGGTGAAGTCGGCGCGCAAGTCCAGCGGGGCGCCCAGGGCCGCCGGCGGCGCGGCGCGCACGGCAAACTGATGACGCAGCCACTGGTTGCGCAGCACCAGCATGACATTGTCCAGCGCCAATGGCGGCGCGGCGCGCTGGCGGTCGGTCCACTGCAGGCGGCCTTCGCGGATGACGATGTCGCGCTGGGTCAGCAGCCAGTCCAGGCCCTTGCCGTCGCTTGGCTTGCTGAGGTCGACATAAATGCCAGCTACATACAGGCGGCCATCGGCCTCGCGCAGGATTTCAAGATCGGGACGATTGAGTTCCAGCGCATGGAAGCGCGGCTTGGCGGTCACCGCGGTCCACCACGACAGCGTGGCCGACACGCTCGGCAAGGTCAGGGCCGGACGGCCCTGGCGGTCGTGCAGCACCACGTCGCCGAGGAAGAGGTTGGGACGGAAGCCGTTCCACGAGGCATACACGCGCGAAATGGTGACGCGGTTGCCGACCGCATCGCTGGCCAGGCGTTCGACGTCGCCCTTGTAATGGTCGATGTTCGGCAGCACCGCGTAGCGCAGCGTCAGGAACAGCACGGTGAAGGCAAAATACAGCAGCAGCGCCAGCTTCACCGTGAAGCCCAGCACGTGGTGGGTGGCAAGATTGCAGATCCGGTAGGCGGCACGAAGCCGATGCCAGCGCGCGGCCAACGGCCCTTCGCCTGTCACGGTCTCCTCTTCTGGTTTTTGCATTAATACGCTAATAAATCAGGCCATGCTTCTAAATAAGTCCGCTACACTCGGTTTCCGGAGCAATTCTACCTTATACCCATGAGTTCACCGTCCGTTTCCCGTTTCTACCAGCGCTGGCTGTCCGCCGCGCCCGACCGCAGCGCCAAGATCGACCAACTGGCACAATTATCGCTTGCCCAGATTGATCTGGCTGAATATTTACAAAAAGAAGCAGAAGGCGGCCTGCCGCTGGCGCGCGCCATGCGCCGCCTGCGCAACCTGCTGGTCTGCACCCTGATCCGGCGCGACCTGGAAGGCAAAGCCAACCTGGCCGAAGTGGTGGAAACCATGACCCGCTTTGCCGACTTTGCCATCCAGCAACACCTGGCCGGGCTGCACGCCGAGATGGTGGCGGCCCACGGCCAGCCGATCGGCCGCGATTCCGGTTTACCGCAGGAAATGATGGTGCTGGCCATGGGCAAGCAAGGCGGCGGCGAACTGAACGTGTCGTCCGATATCGACCTGATTTTCGTCTATCCCGAGGATGGCGAGACCGCCGCCGAGGCCGGGTCCGGCCAGCGCAGTCTGTCCAACCATGAATTCTTCGTCCGCCTCGGCAAGAAGCTGATCGCGGCGCTGGCCGAGATCACCGAGGACGGCTACACCTTCCGGGTCGACATGGCGCTGCGCCCGAACGGCAATTCCGGTCCGCTGGCGGCCAGCCTGGGGATGGTGGAAAACTACCTGATCGTGCAGGGCCGCGAGTGGGAGCGCTACGCCTGGGTAAAGGCGCGCGCTGTCACCGGGCGCGCCGAGGATATCGCCGCGCTGGATGCCATTGTGCGGCCGTTCTGCTTCCGCCGCTACCTGGACTTTGGCGTGATTGACGCCATCCGCAATATGCACGCGCAAATCCGTGCCGAGGTCAAGCGCCAGGAACGGCTGCATCCGGACCGCAGCAACAACGTCAAGCTGGGGCGCGGCGGCATCCGCGAAATCGAGTTCCTGGCCCAGGTGTTCCAGTTGATTCGCGGCGGCCGCGACGCCGCCCTGCGCGACCGTTCGACCCGCACCACGCTGCGCATCATTGCCGAGAAAGGCTTATTAAGTCACGCCATCGTCTATCAACTGCTGGCTTCCTACACCTTCCTGCGCAACCTGGAACACCGCCTGCAATACCTGGACGATGCCCAGACCCACACCCTGCCGGCCAGCGACGCCGACCGCCAGACCGTGGCTGAAATGATGGGTCTGGCGGACGTGGCCACCCTGCTGTCCCAGCTGGAGGCCCACCGCCAGTTCGTGGCCGGCCAGTTCGATGAAATGTTCTCCGACAAGACGGAATCGGGCGAGAACGACATCGAGCTGCAATCGAGCAACGAGTGCGCCGATCCCGACAACCGCGAAGCCATGGTGGCGCGCTTCACCGCACTGGGCTTTGACGATGCGGAAGGCGCGACCAAGCGCCTGATCGCCACCTGGCAGGCGCCGCGCCTGCAATCGCTGCCCGAGGCCAGCCGCAACCGCCTGCAGGGCCTGATCAACACGGCGCTGCCGCTGATCGTCCAGGCCGCGGCCGAATCGAGCGGCGGCAACCAGCTGGCCACGCTGGGCCGGCTGCTGGATTTCCTGGAGGCCATCGCGCGCCGTTCGGCCTATCTGTCGCTGCTGACCGAGTACCCGCACACGCTGGCGCGCGTGATCCGCATGGTGCACGCCAGCGGCTGGGCGGCGCTGTTCCTCAGCCAGCACCCGATTCTGCTGGACGAGCTGCTGGACGACCGGGTGCGCAACGCCGTGTTCGATCCGGTGGCGCTGGCGGCCGATATCGACCAGCAACTGGCGGCCTATCCCGGCGACACCGAGCGCCAGATGGACATCCTGCGCGAAATCCACCACGCCCAGCTGTTCCACCTGCTGGCGCAGGACCTGGCCGGCGATTTGACCGTGGAAAAGCTGGCCGACTACCTGTCGGCGCTGGCCGACACCATCGTCGCCGCCACCATCAAGGCCGTGTGGCAAACTGTGGCCACCCGCCACCGCGAGGTGCCGCTGTTCACAGTCATCGCCTACGGCAAGCTGGGCGGCAAGGAACTCGGCTATGTGTCCGACCTCGACGTGATCTTCCTGTACGACGATCCCGACCAGGAAGCGCCGGCCCAGTACGCCAAGCTGGCGCAGCGCTTCATCACCTGGATGACCTCGCACACCTCGGCCGGCATCCTGTTCGACATCGACACCGCGCTGCGCCCGGACGGCGCCAGCGGCATGCTGGTGTCCAGCGTCAACTCGTTCGAGAAATACCAGAGCAACTCGGCCTGGGTGTGGGAGCACCAGGCTCTGACCCGTGCCCGCTACTGCGCCGGCGACACCGCCATCGGCCAGCGTTTCGAGCACATCCGCGAGGCGGTGCTGCGCAAGGAACGCCCGGCCGACGGCCCGCTCAAGCAGGAAGTGATTGCCATGCGCAAGCGCATGGTGGATGCCAAGGCCAACACCAGCGCCCTGTTCGACCTGAAACAGGACCCGGGCGGCATGATCGACATCGAGTTCATCGTGCAATTCCTTGTCCTTCAGCATGCCGCCGCCTATCCTCAATTGACGGCCAATTCCGGCAACATTGCCCTGCTTAAACTGTGTGGCGAGCTGGGTCTGATCGATGCCGGCCTGGCCGCCAGCGTGGCCGACGCCTACCGCAAGTATCGCAAGCTGCAACACCAGTTGCGCCTGCAAGGCCAGGATCTGGCGCGCATCGATCCGGTGCTGGTGGGGCCGCATGCGGCCCAGGTCACCGCGCTGTGGCGCGCCATCTTTGGCGAGGATGTTGCCACCTAACAACGGACTCGCTTCAAAAAGGTGCAATACTGCCAGAGTCAGTTTAACAACATAAAGGAGATCGAGATGAAAGCACTATTCGGCGCCGCCGCCCTGTGCCTGGGCATGCTGACCAGCCCGGGCGCGGTTCTGGCGGCTGACAAGGGTACGGCGGACGAAGCGGTGGCGATGGTCAAGCGTGCCGTGGCGATGGTCAAGTCGGCCGGCAAGGAGAAGACCTTTGCCGCCATCTCCGATCCAGCCAACACTGCCTTCCACGACCGCGATTTGTATGTGTACGTATATGACCTGAATGGCGTGGCTTTAGCGCACGGTAATAATCCTAAAATGGTCGGCAAACCATTAATTAACTTAAAAGATAATGAAGGTAAATTACTAATTAAAGAAATGGTTGATATTGCCAAGACAAAAGGCAGCGGCTGGGTTGATTTTAAATGGCCCAATCCGGTGACCAAGGCGGTTGAATCCAAATCCGGCTATGTTGAACGGGTGGACGATTTCTTCATCGGTTCCGGCATTTATAAATAATTCCTCCGCCCGGTCCGTCCGGACCGGGCTTTCCCCTCTGTCAGCAGCTGCTCAGGACCGGGGCGCGCCTCTTAAAAATATGCTCCCGCTTGCGGTTTACCTGCTAAAAATTAGCATTAATTCCCGTTTCGCATAGCTTATCTCCGACATTTTCCGCGAATTGCCACTACGCAATACCCGTACGTACAACCCGTTGACAATCTTATTAAGCCTGATCGCGGGCTAGCGGGATTTTAATATCTACATACGCTGTTTTTATATCTTCAATATAGTCCCCGGCCTTATGGCAGAGTATGAAACTGGTTTTATTCCCGACCAGCAACTTGACACATCTTGTTGCTCCAGGCCCCCTGTTGCTTTTTTGCGAATGTTGGGTTTTTTACGCCCTTTTACGTTTACAAGATGACTACTAAGTCGTTACAGTTGGTCAGTTAAACCATGAAATTTAACAAAAAAATAAACGTAGAGTTGTTTAAATACACCTAAGGAGTTCCGCAATGATGAAGGAAACAGTTTTGTCCCGTTCCGTGCGCATGATCTGCGTAGCCGGCATGGCGATGAGCGCCCAAGTAGCATTCGCACAAGAAGCCGCGCCAGCCGATAGCGTGCAGAAAGTCCAGATTACCGGTTCGCGCCTGCTCTCGCCGAGCGCCGAATCGCCAACGCCGCTGCAAATCCTGACCTCGGCCGATATCGCCGCCTCGGGCGCGGTCAACCTGCAAGACCTGCTGCTGAAAAACCCAACCATTGGTACGCCTTCCCTGAGCCGTACCAACTCGAACTTCCTGACCTCGGGCGGCGGTGTGTCGACCGTCAACCTGCGTAACCTGGGCGACTCGCGCACCCTGGTGCTGGTCAACGGCCGCCGCTTCGTGTCCGGCGTGCCGGGCGACACCGCAGTCGACCTGAACACCATTCCAACCGACTTCATCGAACGCGTTGAGCTGCTGACCGGCGGCGCTTCGGCAACCTACGGTTCGGACGCTGTGGCCGGTGTGGTCAACATCATCCTGAAGAAAAACTTCGAAGGCGTGACCGTCGATGCCTCGACCGGCAAGAGCGACAAGAGCGACGACTTCAAGAAAAAACTGGCCATCACCTTCGGCACCACTTCGGCCGACGGCGCCAGCAATATCATGGGTCACTTCGGCTACTCGAAGCAAGGCGCCGTGATGTCGAAAGACCGTCCGGGCCTGGGCGCGGCGGTCGACCAGATCTCCAAGGGCTACGGCGTGACCGGCGACGCCAAAGACGCCTTCGTTCCTTACGCGCCGTACTATTCGAGCTTCGCGCCACAAGGCCGCTTCTTCTGGGGCCCGGCCATCGGCCCGGGCGGCGGCAGCTACACCTATGACAAGAGCGGCAAAGAGATCGGCTGGTCGACCAACGGCAGCGCCACCCTGCCGGCCTCCGGCTTCAACCGCTCGGAATACCGCACCATCGCCGTGCCGACCGAACGCTACTTGTTCGCCACCAACGGCAACCTCAAGCTGAACGACAACCACAATGCGTTCTTCGAAGGCACTTACGCCGCCACCAAGGTCGACACCAACATCGAACCGTTCGCGCTGGATTCGGCCAACGTCTACCGTCCTACGGGCGTGGTGCCAGGCGAAACGCTGGTCAACGGCGTCAAGGTGCGCAACCCGATCATCCCGCAATACCTGTGGGACAAAATGACCGACACCGACGGCGATGGTCTGAAAGACTACCGCTTCACCCGCCGTCTGGCCGAGTTCGGCCCACGCCACAGCACCGTCAACCGCGGCACCCTGCGCCTGGCCACCGGCCTGAAAGGCACTCTGCCATTCACCAACGACTGGAACTACGAGGCCTTCGTCAGCTACGGCCGCACCACCGAATCGCAGGCGTCGACCGGCCAGATCAACATCGTCAACATGCGCAATGCGCTGGCTGGCGTGCCTAACCCTGACGTAGCGGGCACCGTCATGTGCGCCGATGCGCAAGCACGCTTCGACGGTTGCGTTCCTATCAATGTGTTCGGCCGCGGCACCATTTCGCCGGAAGCCCTGAAGTACGTCACCGCACCGGGCTCGCTGGAAACCGCCGTGACGCAGAAGATCGCCGGCGGCACCATCACCGGCGAACTGCCATGGGGCCTGCCAGCAGGCAACATCGGCCTCGCAGCAGGCTACGAATGGCGCAGCGAGGATTCGTCCTCCGTGCCGGATCCACTGACCCAGGCTGGTCTGAACGCCGGCAACGCGACGCCGCCAACCTACGGTTCCTTCATCGTGCGTGAAGAATTCGTGGAAACCAGGGTACCGCTGCTGAAAGACAAACCGTTCGCCAAGAATCTGGACTTCCGCGGTTCGTTCCGTCACGGCGACTACACCACCGTAGGCAGCACCAACAGCTGGAATGCCGGTCTGGAATGGGCGCCGATCTCCGACGTCAAGTTCCGCGGCACCCGCGCCGTGTCGACCCGCGCGCCTAACATCGGTGAACTGTTCCAGGGACCTAGCCAGACCTTCCCATCGGTCAGCGATCCATGCGAAGGCACCACCCTCACCGGTACCGATCCAACCAGCGTCGCTTGCCGTGCTGCGCCGGGCGTAGCGGCGAACATGGCTGCCAATGGCGGCGAGTTCACCGTGACCCAGGCTGACAAGCAAGGCGTCAGCGGCTACAACAAGGGCAACCCTAAACTGACGGCGGAAAAAGGCCGTTCGAGCACCGTCGGCGTGGTGATCACCCCGACCTCGATCCCGATGCTGAGCAAGTTCACCTTCACGGCTGACTATTTCAACATCCGCATCTCGGACGCCATCATCAGCACCCCACGCCAGTTCGCCCTGACCCAGTGCTACGGCGGCAACGCTTACTACTGCCGTTTCATCACCCGCCGTGCCACGCAAGAGGGTTCGAACAGCCCAGGCTCGCTGAAGTACGTCGACAGCACCTCGGAAAACAGCGGTGGCTTCGGCACCGAAGGTATCGACTTGACCGCGTCGTGGTCGGATAAGGTTGGCCCAGGCCGCCTGGCTGCCAAAGTCTCGTACACCTATCTGAAAACCCTCTGGAACCGTCCGGAGAAGGATGCGGATAAAGACGAGTCGGCAGGCGAAGTGGAATCGCCACGCAACAAGGCCGTGCTGAACCTGGCCTACAAGTGGGGCAACTTCGGCCTGAGCACCGTGACCACCTACACCGGTCGCGTGGCGCTGGACGATCAGTTCGTCAAGTCGGCCTTCGACAATCCTGAAGATACGCCGAAGATCGGTTCGTACACCACCACCGACTTCCAGCTGACCTACGATGTGAAGAAGAACTACCAGCTGTACTTCGGCATGAACAACGTCTTCGACAAGAAGGCGCCGCCGATCATCAGTGGTCTGCCAGGCGACACCACCGGTACCGAGACCGACGCATCGGCTTACGATGCCATCGGCCGCCGCTACTACGTGGGTCTGCGCATCTCGATGTAATCCAAGCGAGGCAGCAGCCTGCAAGCCCGCCGGGTTCACGCCCGGCGGGCTTTTTTCATGGGGAGGCTCCCGCTTTTCATCACAGACACTCGGTCCTGCGACGCGGGACATCGGACATATCAGGCACCACGCCGCCCAACGCCGCGAGACAAATACTACAGCAAGCGTAAAAAAACCCTCCACGGCGCGCGCCGGGAGGGTTCTTTTTAGCAGACCCCGAGGATTACTTGGCGCTCATCAGTGCCACAGTGGTGTCCAGCATGCGGTTCGAGAAGCCCCACTCGTTGTCGTACCACGACGATACTTTCACCAGACGGCCCGACACTTTGGTCAGGGTGGCGTCGAAGTTCGACGAAGCCGGGTTGTGGTTGAAGTCGACCGACACCAGTGGTTCGGTGTTGTAGGTCAGCACGCCTTTCAGCGGGCCTTCGGCGGCGGCCTTCATCAGGGCATTGATTTCATCCACGGTGGTGTCGCGCTTGGCGATGAACGACAGGTCGACGATCGACACGTTGATGGTCGGTACGCGGATGGCGTAGCCGTCCAGCTTGCCATTCAGTTCCGGCAGCACCAGGCCGACAGCGGCGGCGGCGCCGGTCTTGGTCGGGATCATCGACTGGGTGGCCGAACGGGCGCGGCGCAGGTCTTCGTGCATCACGTCGGTCAGCACCTGGTCGTTGGTGTAAGCGTGCACGGTGGTCATCAGGCCGTTTTCCAGGCCGATGGCGTCGTTCAGCGGCTTGACCAGCGGGGCCAGGCAGTTGGTGGTGCACGAGGCGTTCGAGATCACGGTGTCCGACGCTTTCAGCACGCCATGGTTGACGCCGTACACGATGGTGGCGTCCACATCTTTACCGCCCGGAGCGGAGATGATCACCTTCTTGGCGCCGCCTTTCAGGTGGGCCGAGGCTTTTTCCTTGGTGGTGAAGAAGCCGGTGCACTCCAGCACCACGTCCACGCCCAGGTCGCCCCATGGGATTTCAGCCGGGTTGCGCTGAGCGAACACGCGGATCACGTCGCCGTTCACGATCATGTTGTCGCCGTCCACTTCCACCGTGCCAGGGAACTTGCCGTGGGCGGTGTCGTAGCGGGTCAGGTGAGCGTTGGCCTTGGCATCGCCCAGATCGTTAATCGCCACGATCTGGATGTCTTGTTTCTTGCCGCCTTCGTAGAAAGCGCGCAGCACATTACGGCCGATACGGCCATAGCCATTGATTGCAACTTTGATCGTCATACTTTGCTCCTGATTAGAAATATTAGTACCGCAACAAGTAATTATAGATTAAGCAATGACAGCTTTGACTTTCGCCACCACGTTTTCTACCGTGAAGCCGAAGTGCTTGAACAGCACGCCTGCCGGAGCCGATTCACCGAAGGTATCGATGCCGACAACAGCGCCTTCCAGACCGACGTATTTGTACCAGAAATCGGTCACGCCGGCTTCGATTGCCACACGTGGCACGCCTTTGGTCAACACGCTGGCCTTGTAAGCGGCGTCCTGACGGTCAAATACATCGGTCGATGGCATCGACACCACACGCGCCACGATGCCTTCGGCGGCCAGCGCGGTGGCGGCGGCCTGCGCCAGTTCAATTTCCGAACCGGTGGCGATCAGGGTCACTTTGGCGCCGGCCGCTTCGCGCAGCACATAGCCGCCGCGTGCGATGTCGGCGATCTGCGCAGCGCTGCGTTCCTGGAACGGCAGGTTCTGGCGCGAAAAGATCAGGGTCGACGGACCATTCTTGCGCTTGACCGCCTCGCCCCACGCCACCATCGATTCGGTGGTGTCGCATGGACGCCAGTTGTCCAGGTTAGGGATCAGGCGCAGCGACGATACGTGCTCGACCGACTGGTGGGTCGGGCCGTCTTCGCCCAGGCCGATCGAGTCGTGGGTGAACACGAAGATCGAACGCTGTTTCATCAGCGCGGCCATGCGCAGCGCGTTGCGGCTGTAGTCGGCGAAGGTCAGGAAGGTGGCGCCGAACGGGATGTAGCCGCCGTGCAGGGCGACGCCGTTCATGATGGCCGACATGCCGAACTCGCGCACGCCATAGTTGATGTGGTTGCCCGGCTGGCCGGAACGGACCGGCACGATTTCCTTCCAGTTGGTCAGGTTGGAGCCGGTCAGGTCGGCCGAGCCGCCCAGGAATTCCGGCAGCACCGGCGCCAGCGCCTGGATGGCGTTCTGGCTGGCCTTGCGGGTGGCGATGTTTTCTTTCTTCTCGACGGTCGAAGCGATGCCGGCGGCCAGCGTCGCGTCGAAGCTGGCTGGCAGCTCGCCGGCCATGCGGCGGCTCAGTTCAGCGGCTTCGGCCGGGAACTTGGCGGTGTATTCGGCGAACTTGGCGGTCCAGTCGGCTTCGGCCTTGGCGCCGGCGGCCTTGGCGTCCCAGGCGGTGTACACGTCAGCCGGGATTTCGAACGGGGCCGAGGTCCAGCCGATGTACTCGCGCACGGCAGCGACTTCCTTCTCGCCCAGCGCGGCGCCGTGCACCTTGTCGCCGCCTTGCAGGTTAGGCGAGCCCTTGCCGATGATGGTCTTGCAGCAGATCAGGGTCGGCTTGTCGGCCTTCTTGGCGGCGGCGATGGCGGCCGACACGGCAGCCACGTCGTGACCGTCGACGGCGCGGATCACGTTCCAGCCGTAGGCTTCGAAACGGGCCGGGGTGTCGTCGGTGAACCAGCCTTCGACCTTGCCGTCGATCGAGATGCCGTTGTCGTCGTACAGGGCGATCAGTTTTTTCAGGCCCAGGGTGCCGGCCAGCGCGCAGACTTCGTGCGAGATGCCTTCCATCAGGCAGCCGTCGCCGACGAAGGCGTAGGTGTAGTGGTCGACCACGTCCAGGCCAGGCTTGTTGAATTCACTTGCCAGCAGCCATTCAGCCAGCGCCATGCCGACCGCGTTGGCGATACCCTGGCCCAGCGGGCCGGTGGTGGTTTCCACGCCCGGCGTGTAGCCCACTTCCGGGTGGCCCGGGGTCTTCGAGTGCATCTGGCGGAAGGCCTTGATGTCGTCCATGCTCACCGCGTAGCCGGCCAGGTGCAGCAGCGCATAGTGCAGCATCGAGCCGTGGCCGTTCGACAGCAGGAAGCGGTCGCGGTTCACCCATGCCGGATTGGCCGGGTTGTGGCTGTAATGGCCGGACCACAGGGCCACGGCGATTTCAGCCATGCCCATCGGCATGCCTGGGTGGCCGGAGTTGGCCTTCTGGACGGCGTCCATTGCCAGCGCGCGGATCGCGTTAGCCATTTGGGTGGTTGGGAGCGTAGAAGTCATCGTAGATATCACGGAAGTATGGAAACTGGGCGCAAGGGCGGAGCTTGCAGAGCCCATTATTTTACCAGACGAAGACAGCCACCATTTAAAATTGCACTTCTACTCTACCGGAAATCACGTTATGCCCCGCTTCTATTGCCCCCAGCCGCTGGCCATCGGCGCCTTTGTCCCCCTGCCGGAAGCCGTGGCCCACCATATCCAGGTGCTGCGCCTGGCGCCGGGTGAGCTGATCACCTTATTCAATGGCGAGGGCGGTGAGTACACCGCCAGCCTGTGCGAACTGGGCCGCCGCAGCGCCAGCGCCGAGGTCAAGGCGCACACGCCGCGCGAGATCGAACTGCCGTTCGCGGTGACGCTGGCGCAAGCCCTGCCCGAGGGCACGAAAATGGATTGGATTATCGAAAAGGCAATCGAACTGGGCGTCTCGGGCTTCCAGCCGCTGGCGGCCCAGCGCTGCGTGGTGCGCCTGTCGGCCGAACGCGCCGAGAAAAAGCTGGAACACTGGCGCGGCGTCATCGTCGCGGCCAGCGAGCAGAGCGGCCGCAACCGGCTGGCCCAGCTGGCGCCGCCGCAGGACTATAAACAATGGATCACCCAGCAGGACCTGCACCGCCGCATCATCCTGACGCCGCGCGCCGACCAGTCGCTGGCCGACTGGTCGCGCCATCACCCGCCGCAGGCGGTGACGCTGGTGGTCGGCCCCGAGGGCGGCCTCAGCGATCAGGAAGAAGAACTGGCCATCCGCCACGGCGCCCTGCCACTGGCCATGGGCCAGCGCATCCTGCGCACCGAAACGGCGGCGCTGGCGGCGGTGTCTATATTAAGTGCGGCCTGGGGCGGCATCTAATATAAACAGCAGCAAAAAAAATCCCGCCCAGGCCTTGCGGCCCGGCGGGATTTTCTTTTAGCGATGAAGCTTAGAACTTCACGTTCACGCCGAAGGTCACGAAGCGACCGATGGCGTCATACGCTTGCGGGAAGGTGTTGCCGCTGTCCATCGAGGTCGACGATACGCCGGCGCCTACGATAGGTGGTTTCTTGTTAGCAGCATTGTTCACGCTCAGGTTGAAGCGCAGGTTCTTGTTGTAGTTCCACACAGCCGACAGGTCAACATAGTTGTACGCGTCGATGTGCGAGTACTGTGGCAAGAAGGTGCCCGAACCTGGTTCTACGTCAACAGCGCTGACATAACGCCAGTTGTAGCCCAGAGCGAACTGACCAACGTTCCAGGTGGTGCGCTGGCCAAACTTGCGTTTGTATACAGGCGCGGTGGTGGTGCCGATGTTGGCGCAAGCGGTCGAGTAGTAGCCCAGGCAGTCACGGTCGATCGAGGTCGGGGTGGCCTTGAAGTGGAAGTCGTTGACCTGGTTGTACGCGAAGTTGATATCCCACGAACCGAATTTCGGATCGATGTTCAGGGTTTTCGCGGTCAGCTTGTAGGCTACGTTGACGTCAAAGCCGGCGGTCGACTGGGTACCCAGGTTCGACTTAGGCGTTGCCACACCTTTGGCCAGGGCGCCATTGAAGGTACCGTTAGCCGGGTGACGGCCGACCAGGGCGCAATCCGCATTGAATTCGTAGGACGGATTGTTTTTGTAGCAGCCATCCAGCACGTCGGTGGTCGACTTGCTCGACACGGCCTTGTCGATTTCGATCTTGTAGTAGTCAACCGAGATCGCCAGCTTAGGCAGTGGTTCCCACACGAAGCCCAGGGTTTTGGTCTTGGCTTCTTCAGGGCCCAGCTTAGGATTGCCGCCGGTCTGGTTGTTGATCTGGTTCGACGATGGCGCCGGCAGCGAGCCGATTTCCGACACTGGCACACCGGTCAGGCGGCACAGGTTGGACAGGGTACCTGCCTTGTTGGCGTCCGCCACGTTGATGTTGGCGCCTTGGCATGGGTCAGCCGACAGGTTCGACAGGCCGGTCACCAGCGGTGCGTACAGCTCGTTCACGTTCGGTGCGCGGGTTGCCTTCTGGGAGTTGGCACGGAAACGCAGCGAGTCGATCGGCTGCCAGTCGCCACCGATTTTCCAGCTGCCGTAGCTGTCTTTCAAGCCCGAGTTGGTGAACTCGGTGCGACGGTAGCCGATCTCGCCGTTCAGGGCTTTCAGGAATGGCTTGTCCTTAATCAGCGGGATGATCGATTCAGCCGAATATTCACGCAGCTTGAATGCACCCTGGCTGTCCACTGCCGGTGCGCCCGAACCCAGCACTTCACCCTGGATCTGCGATGGTGCGTCAGCACGGGTTTGTGCCGAGACTTTACGCTCTTCCACGTTCAACGCCAGGTTGATCGGCTGGCCGGCCCAAGGGCTGACGAACTTGTTGCCGAAGTCGCCCGACAGCGAGCCCGACGCCACGGTCTGGGTCACGTTGACGCGCTGGATGGTGCTCTGGTTGATGAAGGCCAGCTGCTCAGGCGTGATGCTGCCGGCGCCGCCGAACACGTTCAGTGGTACGCAACCGTTGGCGCTGTTTACGCAAGCAGTGCTGCTGACTGCGTTCAGCGCCTGGCCTACTTTCGACAGCGAACCCCAGTTCTGCTTGACCTGAACCTGGTCCGAAGTGCCTTTGGTGTAGTACACGTCGTACACCCAGTCCAGCACCGCATCGCCCTTCACACCCACGGTGTATTGCAGGGTCTTGTTGTCGAAGGCGTTGATACGCGGGCCCATTTCGACGAAGCGGCGGTTCACGGTCATTGGCACCAGGGTGGTGTTACCGACCACGCAGTTCGCGGTTGGAATGCTGCGGCGTTCGCAGATCTGCTGACGCGCAGGTTCCGGGATGTACGGGTTGCCGACCGGGACGTCGAACACGTTACCGAAAGTGCCCGATTCCGCCAGGGTCGATGCCACAGCCGAGGTGGTGTAAAACACTTCGCTGTACACGTCAGCGTGATCGTTGACCTTGAAGTTAGCCAGCGAGGTCGCTTGGGTGCGCTCCAGGCCGGTAGCGTAGTAGTTCAGCGGGTTAGTATTGTAAGGTACGACCGGTTGCACCAGCTTGCCGCTGGCCGGGTCGATCTGCCACGAGCCCGACAGCTTGTCGCTGCCTGGCGCGGTGCCCGAACGCGGTACCGAGAAGGCCGATGGAATAGTGGTGCCGGAGCCGGTTGGCAGGCCGGTGGACGAGTTCAGGCTGGTCACGCCATACGAACGCGAACCCTGGGTCACTGGGTCGGAGGTGGCTTTGCCGACGCTCAGCACCACGTTGCCGCGGCCGTCGTCCAGGTTGGCGCCCCAGGTCAGATCGGTGCGCTTGCGCTTGCCGTCGTGCGGACCGGTGGTCATACCGTAGGAGGTGGTAGCGTCAAAGCCGCTGAAGTTTTTCTTCAGGTTGAAGTTGATCACGCCGGCCACAGCGTCGGCGCCGTACACCACCGATGCGCCGCCGGTCAGCAGGTCAACGCGGTTCAGCAGGGCGATAGGGATCACGTTGGAGTCCACCGTGCCGTCCAGGCTGAACGGCACCATGCGGCGGCCGTTGATCATTACCAGGGTACGGTTGGCGCCCAGGCCGCGCAAGTCGATGGTCGCGCCACCCGCCGAGCCGTTGTTGGTGCCAGGGCCGATCGAAGCCACTGCCACCGGCAGGGTCTTGATGAACTCTTCCACTGCCACCGGCTGGGAGGCTTTCATTTCCTCAGCGGTGACCGAAGCGATCGGGCTGGTCGATTGCATACCTGGCGACGTAATACGGGTACCGGTCACTTGCACCGATTCGATCTTCTGCGGTGCAGCTTCCTGCGCAACAGCGTTGTGCATCATTGCGCTCATGCCCACCAGCATCGAGCCGGCGAATACGGTGCGCAAGGTACGCGACATCATCTTCTCTTGAATCATTGTAAAACTCCCATTATTGAACTCCCGTGGTGGGGAGAAACCCAACCAACCATAAGCCCGGTTTTTATTTAAAAAACCGGGCTTATTAAATGTGTGGTTAGCCTGAAGGATTCTTTTAACCTGAGATTGATATTCCCTTGGGGCCGGGTGGCCACGGGGTTTATCAGGGTGCTGAATCTCGCTTATTAACACCTGACAAAATCGTGATTTGCAGGCGCACTGCATGAAACCATTGGCCTGCTGAAACTGTCAACCAAAGTGAAGCAATGTTTCACGAAAACAACGGAGACCATCCTCTGTCACAATGCAAGTAGTTTACGCACCAATTCATGCTGCTTTGCAGCAATTTTCCTTACACAACTATCAATTCAAGATGTAACAATACTTTTATCTGAGGAAAATCGTTTAAAAGCAAATCAAATATCGTGAAAAAGTACGAATTCTTATATTTATATTGAAGGCGCAAAATTGACTAAAGCTCAATATTTGTGCGACGCATCATTACAAGTGTGTCATTTTGGGCATAAAAGCACCTGCCGAGGCCGAAAACCGGAATAGCGCGAAAAGTTGCTCATGGGCACTAACGTTGTATTTTTGCAACGCACAAATTTGGTGCATTACTGAACTATTTAGTGCATATACTTAGCTGGTTTTCATTTTATAAATCATTTTAGATTTTTATTGAACGTCTATTTAAATGCGAATTAATCGGCGCGTGGCCATTCTTAATATGCGCCTGACTGGTTAGACTGGAGACCCGCAGTGGAGGTAAAATAACGCCTGCGGCTGCTCGCCGCATCGCTCTCCGCTAGCTACGGAGCCCTGTCACCCGCTGGAAATCCACCATGTTGAGACTGAATGAACTCAAGCTTCCGCTGAACCATACGGAAGACCAACTGCCGGCCGCCATCATCGCGCGCCTTGGCATCCCGGCCGCCGACCTGCTCGGCTTTACCGTTTATAAACGCAGCTACGACGCCCGCAAGAAAAGCGCCATCGTCCTGATCTATTCGCTCGATATCGCGCTGAGCAACGAAGCAGCCGTGCTGCAAAAACACCACCACGACGTGCACATCATGCCGTCGCCGGACACCACGTATCAATTCGTGGCCGACGGCCAGGCCCTGGCCGCCCATCCGGACTTCCAGCGCCCGGTGGTGATCGGCATCGGTCCGTGCGGCCTGCTGGCCGCGCTGATCCTGGCGCAAATGGGCTTGCGCCCCATCATCGTCGAGCGCGGCAAGATCGTGCGCGAGCGCACGGTCGACACCTTCGGCTTCTGGCGCCAGCGCAAGCTCAATCCGGAATCGAACGTGCAGTTCGGCGAAGGCGGCGCCGGCACCTTCTCGGACGGCAAGCTATACAGTCAGATCAAGGACCCGAAACACTACGGCCGCAAAGTGCTGACCGAGTTCGTCAAGGCCGGCGCGCCGGAGGAAATCATTTACGTCAGCAAGCCCCACATCGGCACCTTCCGCCTGGTGAAGATGGTGGAATCGATGCGCGAAACCATCGAGGCGCTGGGCGGCGAATACCGCTTCGAGAGCAAGGTCACCGACCTCGATATCGAGGAAACCGCCAACGGCCGCCAGATCCGCGGCATCACGCTGGAAAGCGGCGAGAAAATCGTCAGCAACCACATCATCCTGGCCGTCGGCCACAGTGCGCGCGATACCTTCCAGATGCTGTACGACCGCGGCGTCTACATCGAGGCCAAGCCGTTCTCGATCGGCTTCCGCGTCGAGCACCCGCAATCGCTGATCGACACCTGCCGCTTCGGCCCCAACGCCGGCCACCCTATTCTGGGCGCGGCCGACTACAAGCTGGTGCACCACGCCTCCAACGGCCGCGCGGTGTACAGCTTCTGCATGTGCCCGGGCGGCACGGTGGTGGCGGCGGCATCCGAGCCGGGCCGCGTGGTCACCAACGGCATGAGCCAGTACTCTCGCAACGAGCGCAACGCCAACAGCGCCATCGTGGTCAGCATTTCGCCGGAAGTCGATTACCCGGGCCACCCGCTGGCCGGCATCGCCTTCCAGCGCGACCTGGAAGAGAAGGCCTTCAAGCTGGGCGGCGGCACCTACAATGCGCCGGGCCAGCTGATGGGCGACTTCGTGGCCGGCAAGGCCTCGACCGAGTTTGGCAGCGTGGTGCCGTCGTACAAGCCGGGCATCACCCTGACCGATCTGGCGCAGATCCTGCCCGAATTTGCCGTGACCGCGCTGCGCGAAGCCTTCCCCGCCTTCGACAAGCAGATCAAGGGCTACTTCAAGCATGACGCCGTGCTGACCGGGCTGGAGACGCGCACCTCGTCGCCGATCCGCATCAAGCGCCGCGACGATACGCTGCAAAGCCTGAACACCCAGGGTCTGTTCCCGGCCGGCGAAGGCGCCGGCTACGCGGGCGGCATTTTGTCGGCCGGCGTGGACGGCATCAAGGTGGCCGAGGCGGTGGCGCTGTCGATCGCCCGGCAACAGCAGCAGGCTTAAGCCTGGCGATCCGGCACCGGCAGCCGCAGCTTGATGCGGCAGCCGGTGCCCGGCGGGCTGCTGGCCACCGCCACCTGCCCGCCCATCTGGTGCACGATCGTGTAGACGATGTGCATGCCCAGCCCCGAACCGCCCTGCCCGCGCTTGGTGGTGAAGAAGGGTTCGAACAAGCGCTCGCGCGCTTCCGCCGTCAGGCCGACACCGTCGTCGGCAAACTCCACATGCAGCCAGGAGGCGCCGTTTTCCAGCGCAATGTGCGCCGCCAGCGTAATGCGACCCGGGCCGCCGTTCGGATAGCCATGCTTGGCCGCGTTCATCAGCAGATTCGACAACACTTGCGACCAGCGCCCGGCGTCCAGCCAGGTGCGCAGCTCGGGCGCAATATCGACCTCGACGCTGAGGCCGACCTTGCGCAGCTCCGGCCCGTGCGCCGACACCACGCCCAGCGCATGCTCGCGCAGGCCGACGTGCGACACATGCTCGCTGCCCTGGTCCACCGCCAACTGCTTGAAGTTGCCGATCAGGTCGGCCGCGCGCGCCAGGTTGCGCTCGATCAGCTGGGCCCCTTCGCGCAGGCGTTGCGCCACCGCCTGCAGCTCGGAACGGCTGACACGCTCGCCGTTGACGCATTTGAGCAAATCCTCGGCATAGCTGACCATGGTGGAGGCGGCCGTCACGGCAACGCCGATCGGCGTGTTGACCTCATGCGCCACGCCGGCCACCAGCGCCCCCAGCGCCACCATTTTTTCCTGCTCCACCAGCGTCGCCTGCGCCGCCAGCAAGGCTTCGGTGCGGCGCTGCACCTCGGCCTCCAGCTCCCGCTCGCGCTCCTGATGCTGCAGCTCGGCCGCGCCGCGCGCGGCAAACATCGACAGCAGCGACAGCGCCAGCAGCCGCTTGTCTTCGGAAATCGGCTTGGTGTCGATGGCGGACAGGATGCCCAGGGTGCGGCCTTCGGTATCGATCATCGGCATGCCGATATAGCTTTCGGCCTGCATCTCCACCAGCAGCGTGTCTTGCGGGTAGGCGGCCTGGATGCCGCTGGCGTGAAAGCACATGCACTGGTCGGTCACGTCCTGGCAGGGCGTGTGGCGCAGGCTGTAGTCCATATTCGGCAGGTAATCCTTGCCGCCCCAGACCGCCAGCGTGCGGATGCCTTCGTCGCCGTCGCCCATGGTGATGACGCGGCCGGCAATCACATAGGTGACGTCCAGCGCCCGGGCCAGGTCGCGCACCAGGATGCGCAGAAAATTCTCGCCGCGCGCGCGCGAAGTCGAAGCCGTGATCTGGCGCAGCGCAGCCTCGGCCAGCGTCCGCCCATCGGCCGCATCGAACAGCGGCACTCCTTGCCTCTCCTCGCTCATAGACTGGCTCCAGGTCGCTTCGTCCCGTCCATTGTATCGTTATTTTTCAACGTAAACATGGTTACACATTTCCCTCGGACATAGCACAATTTCGCCATAAAAAGCCAAAAACTTTGTATTTTTGTGTAAAAGATCCGGGATTTTTGGCAAAAACCGCCAAAAGTGTTGTTTATTTCAACGTTGTTACAGAACTGGAATTGACCGTTTGCAGCCGGCAATGGTCTGATGACCTCCCCCTGAGTAATTTCACCCATGAATTATTCAAGTATAAGTTCTCATAATAGAGTAGCAAGTAATACCCCAAGGAGTTAATCAATGATGATGGAAACTGTTATGTCGCGTTCGCTGCGCATGGTATTTGCGGGCAGCGCCGCACTGGTGCTGGCACAACCGGCATTCGCCCAGGACGCGCCTATCCAGCGCGTGGAAATTACCGGTTCGTCGGTGAAGCGTGTTGACGCCGAAACCTCGCTGCCGGTGCAAGTAGTCACCAAGGCCGATATCGCCCGCACCGGCGCCACCAGCACCGAAGAGCTGCTGCAGTCGATCTCGGCCTTCTCGTCGGCTGGCGGCGTCACCAACGCCACCGGCGCCGGCACCTCGACCGGCGGCCTGTCGTCGATCTCGCTGCGCGGCCTGGGCTCGACCCGCACCCTGGTGCTGGTCAACGGCCGCCGCCTGGCGGCCTTCGCCGGCAGCGACGGCGCCTCGGTCAACGTCAACGCCATTCCACTGGCCGCCATCGAGCGCGTGGAAGTGCTGAAGGACGGCGCCTCCGGCGTGTACGGTTCCGACGCCGTGGCCGGCGTGGTCAACTTCATCCTGTCCAAGCGTGTGGACGGCGTGGAAGTGACCGGCGGCTACGGTTCGCCATCGCAAAGCGGTGGTGGCCAGAACGCCAAAGCCTCCATCACCGGCGGCTACAACACCGACAAGCTGAGCGTGGTGCTGTCGGGCTCCTACGAAAAAGAGAAGGCGCTGTTCGGCCGCGACCGCGACTACGCGGCGTCCGCCACCCGCCTGCCTTACTACAACAGCACCGCCACCGGCCTGGGCAACATCCAGGGCGCCTACACGCCTGGCGTCGGCCCGGCAGACGGCTTCAGCAACGGTGGTTCCGGCTACGGCAATCCGCTGGCGATCGGCGACAAGTGCTCGACCATCCGCATGTCCACCCTGGCGAGCGGCGCCAAAGGCAGCCCATACTGCGCCTACGACAGCGGCCCGGACGTCGGCCTGACCCCAGACCGCGAACTGTACAACGTGACCGGCAACCTGAGCTACCAGCTCAATGCCGACCACCAGCTGTTCGCCGACGTGCTGTATTCGCAGAGCAAGATCACCCAGACCTACCAGCCTTCGCCAGCCCGCGCCGACTTCTTCGAGACCGACGGCGAGTTCGCCAAGCAAGGCGTGGATGCGGCCCTGTTGCTGTACCCGTCGAATCCGGTGTACCAGTCGATGGCCGTGCCTTACCTGCAAAGCCAGGGCTACACCTCGCTGATCGGCCAGCCGCTGGCGATCACCTCGCGCGTATTCGACTTCGGCCCGCGCCAGAACGTCGACACCGCCAAGCAGTCGCGCATCGTCGTAGGCGCCAAGGGCACGCTGGGCGGCGCGGCCGACTATGAAGTCGCCCTGAGCCACAACGAATCCAAGCTGGAAAGCGCTGTGACCACCGGCTACTTCTCGCAAGTGGCTTACGCCAAGATCATCAACGCCAGCAGCTGGAACCCATGGGCGGCAGGCGGCGTGCAAACCGGCGCCCTGGCTGACCAGCTGAAGGCCGCGGCCTTCACCGGCACCTTCCTGAACGCCAAGTCGACCAGCGACGCCTTCGACGCCAAAGTCACCGGCGACCTGTTCAACATCGCCGGCATCACCCCAGCGTACGCGGTGGGCGTGCAGTCGCGCAAGGAAAAGTATGTGACCGATCCTAGCGCCGCTTACCAGTCGGGCGACATCTCGGGCCTGGGCGGTTCGGTGGTGCCGATCGACCGCAGCCGCACCGTGAACTCGGCTTACGGCGAACTGAGCATCCCTGTGCTGAAATCGCTGGAAGTCAACCTGGCCGCACGTGACGATCACTACAACGACGTCGGCAACACCGCCAACTGGAAAGGTAACTTCCGCTGGCAGCCGATGAAGCAACTGGTGCTGCGCGGTTCCTACGGCACCGGTTTCCGTGCACCGTCGCTGGTGGACCTGTGGACGCCGCAAACCCTGGGCACCTCGGAACAGTTCAACGATCCGGCCACCCACCAGACCGGCCTGCAAGTGAACTCGCTGACCGGCGGCAATCCTAACCTGAAGCCAGAGAAGTCGAAGCAGTACTCGTTCGGCGCCGTCTGGCAGCCGCTGACCACCACCAGCATCGGTGTGGACTTCTTCAACATCCGCATCCGTGACATCCTGGCCACTCCATCGGCGCAGGAAGTGGTGTCGCGCTTCCGTGCCGGCGACTCGGCCTACGCTGGCCTGGTGACCCTGCGCGGCAACGATATCGTCAGCATCAAGCAGACCCTGGCCAACACCGGCGACGCCAACGTGCAAGGTATCGACCTGTTCGCCAACTGGAAGGACAACTTCAGCTTCGGCAAGCTGGAAGCCAACCTGAACGGTACCTACATGGATACCTTCGACCAGACCAGCCCTGGCGGCGACATCTCGCACAAAGTGGGCACCATCGTTGACGGCGCCGGCAATCCGGTGATCGGCGCGCAAAACGGCGGCGTGGTCCTGCGCTGGAAACACCAGCTGACCGGCACCTGGACCCGTGGTCCATGGGCTACCACCCTGGTGCAGAACTACCGCAGCGGCTACCAGGTTGGCCACGATCTGAACGACAACCGTGTATTCATTTCGGCTGAGGCGATCTACGATGCCAACGTGACCTACAAAGGCTTCAAGAACACCACCCTGACCCTGGGCGTGAAGAACCTGTTCGACAAGCAGCCTGACCCGATTGGCACCGCCGTGACCAACCAGTTCCAGGCCGGTTACGACATCAACCAGTACGACCCACGTGGCCGCTTCATCTACGTGAGCGCCGGCTACAAGTTCTAATCAGCTAGCCTGCAAAGTGAAAATCCCCGGCTTCGCCCGGGGATTTTTTTATAACCATCCGGCCTTCTTGAAGCGCCGGTGCAAATACAGGCACACGCCTACCATCACCAGTATCGCCATCGGGTAGCCATACTTCCATTCCAGCTCCGGCATGAATTTGAAGTTCATGCCCCACAGCCCGGCAAACGCGGTCACGATGGCGAAGATCGCCGCCCACGCCGCCAGCCGTTTATTCACTTCGCTTTCCTCGATCGCCACCATCGACAGATTGACCTGAATCGCCGTGGCGATGGTGTCGCGGATGCCGTCCAGCGAGGTGCTGATGCGGTGCAGGTGATCGTGCACGTCGCGGAAGTATTCCTGCGTCTCCTGACACATCGACGGCACGCGGCCGCCGTGCAGGCGGCCGATGGCTTCCATCAGCGGCGCCACCACATGGCGCACCACCGTGACCTTGCCCTTGAGTTCGTACAGGCGCTGGATGTTGTCGCGCTGGCGGCCCTGGGTGAAGATCAGCTCCTCGATTTTTTCCAGTTCCGTTTCCAGCATATCGAGCACCGGGAAGTAGCGGTCCACCACCGCATCCATCAGCGCGTACAGCACAAAGGCCGGGCCGAGGCGCAGCATGTGCGGTTCCTTCTCGGCCCGCGCGCGCACACCGAGGAAGCCCTGCTGATCGCCATGGCGCGACGACAGCACATAATTCTGGCCGACGAAAATATCGACCTCGCCCACCGCCACCTCGCCGTCGCGGCATTCGATGGTCTTCACCACCACAAACAGCGAATCGCCATACTCCTCGATCTTGGGGCGCTGGTGGCCGCGGCTGGCGTCTTCCACCGCCAGTTCGTGCAGGCCGAATTCCTCCTGCATCTCGGCCAGCTCCTGCGGCTGGGCGTCGCGCAGCGCCACCCACACAAACGTCTCCGGCTTCTCGACATATTCGCTGATATCCTCGACCGGAATGTCGGCCAGTTTTTTGCCATCCTGATAGGCCACACAATTAATCAGCATACGGTTTCCATAAAAAAGAAAAGCTCTTGGCTTCGTCAGCCAAGAGCTTACCTCAAACCGTCACCGGGACAGTAACCCTAGTCGTCCTTGGCGCCGTCGATGCCGAGTTCGGCGATCTTGCGGGTGATGGTGTTGCGGCCGATGCCGAGGCGCACCGCCGCATCGTTCTTGCGCCCATGCGTATGCTTGAGCGCGGTGCGGATCAGGGCCGACTCGAACTGCCGTCCCAGCACCGCCATCACTTCCTGCTGGCCGCCGCTGAGCATGCTGGCGGCCTGGGTTTCCAGCAGCGCCAGCCAGGCGTCCGGGCCGCCGGCGCCATTCGCGCCAGCATCCTGCGCCGCCACCGGCATGACCGTGCCATGATGCTGCTGCGCGCTGTAGCTTTCGGCATGCGCCGGCGCCGAAGCCGGCGCCGAAGCGCTGGAGGCGCCGCTGCCCTGCTCCTGCGACAGCTCCAGCGGCAGATCCTTGATCTCCACCGTCTGGCCCGGCGCCATCACCGTGATCCAGTTGCACAGATTTTCCAGCTGGCGCACATTGCCCGGCAATTCCAGGCTGCACAGGAACTGCAGCGCGGCGTCGCTCATGCGCTTGGCTTCCACGCCCAGCTGCTTGGCGCTCTGCACCAGGAAGTGGCGCACCAAAATAGGGATATCCTCACGGCGCTCCCTCAAACTGGGCAGGCGCAGGCGGATCACGTTCAAACGATGGAACAAGTCTTCGCGGAACAGGCCGTCGCGCACGCGCTGCTCCAGATTTTGGTGCGTGGCCGTAATCACGCGCACATTGGCCTTCAGCGGCTGATGGCCGCCGACGCGGTAGAAATGGCCGTCCGACAGCACCCGCAGCAAGCGCGTCTGCAAATCGAAGGGCATGTCGCCGATCTCGTCAAGGAACAGCGTGCCGCCCTCGGCCTGCTCGAAGCGGCCGCGGCGCGTGGTTTGCGCACCGGTGAAGGCGCCGCGCTCGTGGCCGAACAGTTCCGACTCCAGCAAGTCTTTCGGAATGGCGGCCGTGTTCAGCGCGATGAACGGCTGCGATGCGCGCGGCGAGTGCTTGTGCAGCGCGCGCGCCACCAGTTCCTTGCCGGAGCCCGATTCGCCGGTGATCAGCACCGTCACATTCGATTGCGACAGGCGGCCGATGGCGCGGAACACTTCCTGCATGGCCGGCGCCTGGCCGAGGATTTCCGGCGTTTCGGCCGGCCCCGATTCCACGCTGGTTTCGCGCAGGCTTTCATCCAGCGCGCGCCGGATCAGCTCGACGGCCTTGTCGATATCGAAGGGCTTGGCCAGGTATTCAAAGGCGCCGCCCTGGAAGGCCGCGACGGCGGAATCCAGGTCGGAGAAAGCGGTGATGATGATGACCGGCAGGCAGGGGAAGCGCGACTTCACCAGTTGCAGCAGGTCGAGGCCGGAATCGCCCGGCATGCGGATGTCGGACACCAGCACCTGCGGCGTCTCGTATTCCAGCGCGGCGATGGCATCGCGCGCGTTGGCAAAACTTTTGGTCGCCAGGTTTTCCCTGGCCAATGCTTTTTCCAGTACCCAGCGGATCGATTCGTCGTCGTCTACTATCCAGATTGGCTTCATTGTTTATGTGCATTCCTATGGCAACGGCAACAGGATACGGAAATCCGTAAATCCAGGCCGGCTCTCGCACTCGATCACGCCCATGTGCTGCTGCACGAAGGTTTGCGCCAGGGTCAAGCCGAGGCCACTGCCGCCCTCCCTGCCCGATACCAAAGGATAGAAGATGCGGTCGCGGATCTGGGGTGCGATACCCGGTCCATTGTCAATGATATGCAAGTCTAATGCCAGCCCGTAGCGGACCTTGGCCAGCGTGACCTGACGCGCCACCCGCGTCTTGAAAATAATTTGCGCGGCACCGGCTTCGATCTGCGCCGCCAGCGCTTGCGCGGCGTTGTGTGCGATGTTGAGCACGGTCTGAATCAACTGCTCCTTGTCGCCGCGGAACTCGGGAATGGAAGCGTCGTAATCGCGCAGGATGGTCAGGCCGGACGGGAACTCCGCCAGCATCAGGCTGCGCACGCGCTCCAGCACTTCGTGGATGTTGACGTCGCCGACGATGTGCGGCCGGCGGTGCGGCGCCAGCAGGCGGTCCACCAGCGTTTGCAGGCGGTCCGCTTCCTTGATGATGACCTGGGTGTACTCGCGCAGCTGCACCGCGTGCAGCGCCGGCAGTTCCATTTCCAGCAGCTGCGCGGCGCCGCGGATGCCGCCCAGCGGGTTCTTGATTTCGTGCGCCAGGTTGCGGATCAGTTCCTTGTTGACCTGGCTCTGATCGAGGATGCGTTCCTCGCGGTCCAGCTTGAGGTGCTGCTGATTTTCGCGCAGCTCGATCAGCACCCCGCCCTGCGGCTCCTCCACCGCCGAGACGATGCTGTGCACATGCAGCGGATCGCGGCCGGCGCGTTCCAGCGTCAAGTCCTGGCGCAGGTCGGAGAACTTGTGTTCGCGCGCCTGCGCGCAAATGTTGTCCAGCTCGTCCGGATTGAGGAATTGCGCGCTCAGCGTCTGGCGCGACAGCGCCTTGAGCGAGCTTTCCAGCAGATTCTCGGCGGCCGCGTTGGCATAGGCGATATGGCCCTCGCCATCCAGCAGCACCACGGCGGAGGCCAGCAATTCCAGCCCGGCCAGCGCTGGCGGGCGGTTGATGGCGGCGGCCGCGCGGGCGGCAATATTACTGACTAGGCTCATCGGATATTCGCAATCTCACGTTTCAAGGCATCGACATTCTTTTCCGAGCGGCTGATGCTGTCGCGCAGGGCAGCCACCCGTTCCTGGTATTTGGCGTAATTGCGTTCATCGCCGCGCCGTTCCGGCTCGCCGTTGTTGAACTCGCGGCGCAGCTCGGCCAGCTTTTGCGTTTCGTTTTTCAGCTCGTCTTCAAGAATGCTGCGGCGGTCGGCGTCGCGCGCGCGCTGCTCGGCGCTGTCGACGCGCGGGAAGGCGCCGGGCACGGCCACCGGCGCCGGCTGCGCATTGCGCGGCGATGGCGCAGGCCCAGCCCGGCGCGGCGGCGCCGGCACCGTCAGGCCGGGCAGGTCCATCAGCTTGCAATAGCTGCCACGGTTGATGTCGGTGAACTCCACGCTGCCGCCGGGCGGCTGGCACTTGTAAATCTGGCCCTGCGCTGCGCCGCAGGCGGCCAGCGCCAGCAACACACTCAATTTCAAACTGGTTCTCATTCGTAAATCCGTGGATGGGAAGTTTCCATCCCGAATATACAACATCCAATAAAAAACGCGGGGAAAGCATGGCCTGCCCCGCGTTCTTTGCTACCTCACCGGAAGTGATTACAGCGAGTAGTACATGTCGAACTCAGCAGGGTGAGTGGTCATGCGCATGCGCTGCACGTCCTGCATCTTCAGTTCGATGTAAGCATCGATCATGGAGTCGGTGAACACGCCGCCACGGGTCAGGAACTCGCGGTCTTTGTTCAGGTTGTCCAGAGCTTCTTCCAGCGATGCGCAGACGGTTGGGATCAGTGCATCTTCTTCCGGCGGCAGGTGGTACAGGTCTTTCGACGCTGCTTCGCCCGGATGGATCTTGTTCTGGATACCGTCCAGACCAGCCATCAGCAGCGCTGCGAAGCACAGGTACACGTTCGCCAGCGGGTCTGGGAAGCGGGTTTCGATACGACGGCCTTTTGGATTGGCCACGTGTGGAATACGGATCGAAGCCGAACGGTTTTTCGCCGAGTACGCCAGTTTCACTGGTGCTTCGAAGCCTGGAACCAGACGCTTGTACGAGTTGGTGCCTGGGTTGGTGATCGCGTTCAGTGCCTTGGCGTGCTTGATCACACCGCCGATGTAGTACAGCGCGGTTTCCGACAGGCCGGCATAGCCGTCGCCTGCGAACAGGTTGACGCCGTCTTTCCAGATCGACTGGTGCACGTGCATGCCCGAGCCGTTGTCGCCAACGATAGGTTTTGGCATGAAGGTGGCGGTTTTGCCATAGCTGTGGGCCACGTTCCACACCACATATTTCAGGTTCTGGGTCCAGTCGGCGCGCTCAACCAGGGTCGAGAACTTGGTGCCGATTTCGTTCTGGCCGGCGCCAGCCACTTCGTGGTGATGCACTTCAACCGGGATGCCCAGCGATTCCAGGATCAGGCACATTTCCGAACGCATGTCCTGGAAGCTGTCCACCGGAGGCACTGGGAAGTAGCCGCCCTTCACGGTTGGACGGTGGCCGCTGTTGCCGCCTTCGATTTCCTTGTCGGTCGACCAGGAAGCTTCGTCCGAGTCCACTTTCACGAAGCAGCCGGACATGTCGATCTTCCAGCGCACGCTGTCGAAGATGAAGAATTCTGGTTCTGGGCCGAAGTAGGCGGTGTCGCCGATGCCCGACGATTTCAGGTAGGCTTCAGCGCGCTTGGCGATGGAGCGCGGGTCGCGGTCGTAGCCCTTGCCGTCAGCAGGCTCGATCACGTCGCACTGCATGAACAGGGTGGTTTCTTCCATGAACGGATCGATGCGCGCGGTGTTTGGATCCGGCAGCAGAATCATGTCCGATGCTTCAATACCTTTCCAGCCGGCGATCGAGGAACCGTCGAAGGCGTGACCCGATTCGAACTTGTCGATGTCGAAGGCCGACACAGGCACGGTCACGTGCTGTTCTTTGCCACGGGTGTCAGCGAAACGGAAATCAACGAATTTAACTTCGTTTTCCTGGACCATTTTCAAAACTTCTGCGGCCGTAATTGCCATGCGTATCTCCTAAAGGGAATATGTGGAACTCGTGATGCCATGTTAAGCAGTATCCGTGCCAGCCTGAAACGCATTACAACAGATCAATCGCGCACCCATTTGGTGCGATTCCTGCATTTTGCACCTTGTGAGTGCATTTTAGGATTTTTTCTGAAAAGCGCATGGTTTTGGTGCATCGGCGTAGCGTACTCGCGCGGACGCCATATAATAAACTTAAACTTATTCCTGGAACACCTTATGAGCAAAATAGATGAGATTCTGGCCCTGGCCCGCAGCCGCAGCAAGGACTGGGCGTATCAGGGCGCGGTGACGCCGGCCGAGGCCTACGAACTGCTGAGTCTGGAAAACGCGGTCAAGCTGGTGGATGTGCGCACCAATGCCGAGCGCGACTGGGTTGGCCGGGTGGCCATTCCGGAGGCCCAACACAGTGCGGTGCAGTGGAATATCTATCCGGGCGGCGTGGCGAATCACGAGTTTATCGAGCAATTGAACTCGGTGGCGCGCAAGGACCAGGTGATTTTGTTCCTGTGCCGCTCGGGCGTGCGCTCGCGTGGTGCAGCCACCCTGGCCAGCGAACATGGCTACCAGCACTGCTACGACATCCTCGAAGGCTTCGAGGGCGAGAAGGACGAGCAGGGCCACCGCAAGAACATCAACGGCTGGTGCCACGCCGGCCTGCCCTGGATCGGCGCGTAAATTCGGGGTCAGAGCCGACAATCGGACATTTCGCAAGCGAAATGTCCGATTGTCGGCTCTGACCCCGAATTCAGACCGGCACGGTATCCGATGCGGCGGGCGCCGCCTCGCCCATCAGGAACTGGATGCGCTTGCGCACGAACTGGATGTGGCTGCGCAAGCCATACAAGCCATCCGCGAACGACAGCGGGATCGACACCTGGTTGACCAGATCCTCGATCTCGTTGAGGCGCTTGAGCTGCTCCTCATACACCTGCATGCGCGTCGCTTCCGGCGCCTCCTCCACCTTCTGCTCCACCGCCCGCAGCTGGCCGTACCAGCGGTACACGCGCGAACGGATGCGCCACACATACAGCGGCGGGATCACTTTCGACAGCGGCAGAATCAGCGCGCCCAGCGCCACCACCAGCACCCACATGCGGTCGAAGAAGTTGGCCAGCCAGAAGGTCATGTAGCGTTGCAGGAACGGCGGGCCGCTCTTGTAGAACTTGGCCGCCTCCGGATCGACCGGTATCTCGCTGTACTTGGCCGACGGGAACTGCCCCTGTTGCTGGAACCAGCCGGCGCCGCCATGGATGCTGGCCGCCGCCTGCACGAACAGATCCACCAGCGCCGAGTGCAAATCCTCGCGCGCCACCAGCGTGGCGGTCGGCGCGATCAGGTTGTAATCCTCGGCCGGCAGGTTGCGTCCCAGATCGACGATCCCCTGCGGCAGCACCACATGGGTCAGGAAGGACAGCTTGCGCGAATAGGCTTCGGCCTGGTTGAAGTCGAACAGCCGGACGCCGGGCGTCTGCAACAGCATCTGGATCAGCGGCGCTTCCGGCGCCGAGGTGAATACCAGACCGTCGATGCGGCCTTCCAGCAACTCGACCGTGGCCGGCGTGTTCGCCAGCGAGAAGCGCTCGACTTCGCCCTTCTCGACGCCATTCAATTCCAGAATCTGGCGGAACAGGCGCGGCGAGCCGGCGCCTTTGGGGCCGTAGTTGATTTTCTTGCCGCGCAGCTGCGTTAATTGCGTGATCGGCGGCTTGCCCTTCTCTTCGCGCAGGAACAGCCACAATGGCTCAACGAACAGGCTGCCCAGCGACGACAAGCCTTCGCGCTCGGCCGCCTCCTCGTTGGTGGAGCCGCTTTGCACGAAGGCGATATCGACTTTTCCTTCTCTCAGGTTGCGCAGGTTTTCGCTGGAACCGGCCGAGTGCACCAGCGTCACCTTGACGCCATGCTTAGCCAGCGCGGCCGCGTATTTCTTGCCGAATTCCTCGTAGGCGGAGTTTTCCTGACCGGTGCCAAGACGCACCGTGCGCGGCGGCGCCGGGTCCACCAGCCAGTAAGCCAGCAGGCAGACGCCGACGATCATCAGCACGGTGGGAGCGGAGGCAACGATCAGGTCACGAATCGAAAATTGCGTGAACTTGAGTATCTTGGACATGTGGTGGCGCATAGGTTTCATGGGCCGATACATTACCACACGTCCCCTGCCGTCAGCCTCCGCAAGCCTGCAACGGTGGCTTGACCGCTTCCGGCGTCACGCCGCCGGTGCGCACCACCACCGGCGACGGCGGTGCGGCCTTCGCCGGCGCATTCGGTTCGATCAGCGGCATCAGGCTCGGCGCCAGCACCACCAGCAGCTGCACCGGCAGCGCGCTGGTGAAGTCGTAGTGCTTGGATTCCGGCCCGTGCACATACGCCGTCATCGAACCGAAGAAGCGCTCGCCGATATTGAACACAAAGGTCGCCGAGCGGTTCACGTAGCGCGACTCGATCAGCCGCCCGCCCGCCGCATACACGTCGAAGCGCTGGTCGCCGGTGCCGGTCTTGCCGCCCACCGGAATGATCGAGCCGTCAGCCGCCACAAACGCCGATTTGACGCGTTTGGCCGTACCGTCCGACACCACGCCGCGGATGGCGTCCGCCACCACCCGCGCCACCTCCGGCGACAGGACGCGCTCGTTGGTGGTCGGCGGCGCCTTGGTCACCAGCGTTTCATACGGCGTGCCTTTGGCGAAGTGCAGCGAGGTCACGCGCTGCGAACTCTTGCGCACGCCGCCGTTGACGATGATACCCATCATCTCCGCCAGCGCCGCCGGCCGGTCGGCCGAGGCGCCCAGCGTGGTGGCGTACGACGGCACCAGCGATTCGAACGGATAGCCCATCTTCTTCCACTGCTTGTGGATTTCCATGAAGCCTTCCATCTCCAGCAGGCCGGCGATGCGCTTGTCCTGCGCATGCTTGCGGTGGGTCTTGAACAGCCACTGGTACACTTCCTGCCGCTCCTTCTCGCTGGCCGCCGTCATTTCCGTCAGCGTGGCGCCCGGATGCACGCGCAGATAGGCCGCCATCCACAGTTCCAGCGGGTGCACGCTGGCCAGGTAGCCGCGGTCGGCGAGCGACCATTTGTCGATCGCATATTGCTCATACAGCTTGGCCACGCGGTCGTCCGGCACTTCGTTCTGCGACGGCAGGTTGTTTTTCAGGAAGGCGGCAAACTGGTCCTGCGTCGCCTGCGGATACACGGTGCGGAAGATCACCGCCAGCCGCACCGGCGTGCTGCGGATATTAGCCAGCAGGATCTTGTCCAGCTCTTCCGGCTGCTTGCCCTTGTATTTGGCGTAGAAGCGCACCAGGAATTCCTTGCCTTCCTTGTCGGCAAAGCGCGCCAGGTAGCCGGCGCGGCGCGGATCGTCCGCATCGGCCAGCAGCGAGGCCGACGAGCCAGGCGACTGGAACATGTAGAACTTGGCCACGTCGCGCATCAGGCGCACGAACACCAGGTTGGTCGAGTGGCGCAGCGCTTCGGTCACGGTCAGGATCTTGAAGTTGTCTTCCTTGGAGAAGTTGCCGAAGTGGTGCAGGCCGCCGCCGGTGAAGAAGCCCTCGCCCGGATTGCCGGAGTAGGTGCGCTCCATGGCCGCGTTCAGCATCGGCGTCAGCGCGCGCTTGTCCGCATCCACCGGCAGCGCCTTGAAGTAGTCGATCGCCCATTGCGACAGCTTGTCCTGCGGGTCGACTTTCACCTGGTTCAGCGCGGCCGTGTCCATGCCGCCGAGCTTCTTGTGCAGCTGGTCCATGATGTCCAGATAGGTGATCAGCGTGCGCAGCTTGGCGGTCGAGCCGAGGTCCAGCTTGGCGCCTTCGTTGATGTCCAGCGGCTGGTCGAAGTTATCGGTCTGCAGGCGCAGCAGGTTGCTCTGCTCGCCCTTCTCCAGCAAGGTGAAGCTGTACACCACATTGGCCGGATCGCCATTGCCCAGCATGCCCTTGCCGGTCAGGCCGGCGGCCTTGGCCTTCTCCGGATCGCGCAGGTCGCGCAGCACCTGGGTGACGGCGGTCTGCGCCTGCGCGTCCAGCGTGCTGACCACGCTGAGGTCGAGGCGGTCGAGGTTGTACATGCGGTTGTCGCCCAGCAGGTTGGCCAGGTGGTTGCGGATCGCGTTGGAGGCCTTGCGGCTGACGAAGGTCTGCGGCGGCGCCGACTGCAAGCCGTTGCCGGTGGCCGGATGCAGCTTCTGCTGCAAGGCCACATCGCGCATGGCCGGCGTGATGGCGCCGTCGTTGGCCAGTATGCGCAGGTGGCTGTTGGCCAGCACTTCCAGATCGGCCGCGCCGTCGCCCAGGTAGTAGCTCGGGCGGCGCTGCGCAATCATCAGGCTCAGCGCTTCCTTGAACACCAGCGCGGTTTCCGCATCCGGATGATCGAGCTTGCCGGACAGGCGCGCGTTGACGTCGTCGAACTGGCGGCCGTACCACACCCACATGCCGTCGCCGATGCCGTTCACTTCGCCATAGCCGGGCTTGGCCGACAGCGGCACGGTATTCAGGTATTCCAGCACGATGCGGCGGCGCGCCTTGGTGGTGTCCGGACCGTCCTGATAAGAGCGCAGGCTGGCCGACACCATCTGCTGCAGCTTGTCCTTCATGGAGCTGGTGCGGCCTTCCGGCGAGTGGCGGTATTTTTCAATCTGCGTGGCCAGCGTGCTGCCGCCGGCCGCGCGGTGACCGCCGGCCACGGCGCTGGCAGTCTTCTCCAGCACCGCCTTGCCCAGACGGTCCCACTCCACCGCCGGATTGCGCTGCGGGTAAGTGTTATCGAGCAGCTCGCGGTTTTCGATGAACAGCAGGCTGCTCACCAGCACCGGCGGCGCCTGGTCGAATTTGTTGTAGACGCGTTCAGGATAGCTGGCGGCAAACAATTCCTGCGCGCGGCAATCGTAGATGGTCAGCCCGGTCTTGGTCTTTTCGCGGTAGGTGGCAAACACGCCCATGTCGGTCAGCTCGGCCATCTTGGGCGAGATGCGGGCCTGCGCCGCCACCTGGTAGTCGCGCGCGCTCAGCTTGCTCAGATAGTCCGGCAGACCGGCGTAGCCCAGCCGTTCATCGTAGGGGCTGTCATGCGGGAAGCGGATCGACTTGCTCGGCCCCTGCTCCACCTTGTAGCTCATCTTGCCGGCCAGGTCGCTGAACAGCTTGGCCTGCATGGCCGAAGTCAGCGATTCGCGATAGCCAAGATAGACGGCAAACGACACACCGATTAATAGCACCAGCAGGAAGGCATTGCGCGAACGCTTGCTCTTGCGCGGCGTGCCGCCGTCTTCCGGCGGCAGCGGCGGGTCCATTTGCGCCTGCGCCAGATGGGCTTCGGTTTGTTCGGGAGTAGGAGGCGGCACCACCTTCAGATGGCGCTGGCGGCGATAACCAAATGCTGCCGCGCCTGCACGCAATTTGCGTACTGCGCGTACAACGAGACGGGGCCGGCGGAAACGACGATTGCTTAACATATGATTCAAACCGGTCGATGTTTCAGTGGAACTTAATGATGCAGTTGCTAGCTTCCATTGCACCACATCACAGCGCCGCTGACCGGGGCAGACGCACAATAAAGTGAAAGCGCCGTTTGTTTTTCGCAAAAAAACAACGGCGTTCTACCGCAAGGCAGAACGCCGTCTGACCCTGTTGATAACAGCGCGCACTAAATGTTGTTGAACTCTACATTGAGCTTGCGCAGCTCGTCGCACAATTGCGCGAAAGCGGCCGCCGTTTGCACCGGCTCACCCTTCACGCCCAGCTCGATATGGCGGCGCGTCTGGGCGTCGCCCACGCTAGGCAGACTGAACACTTTTACGCGCGGATACTGCTGCTCGATCGCCACCATCAGCGGCGTCAGTGCCGATTCGGCCGCCTCGTACACCAGCACCGACTGCTCCATGCGCGGCTCGCGGTTGAACAGGTCGGCGTAGTGATTGTCCAGCACCCATTCCAGCATCGGCCAGGCCATCACCGGAAAGCCCGGCACGAAGTAATGCTTGTGCAGGGCAAAGCCGGCGATGTTGTTGTACGGGTTGGGGATCAGGGCCGCGCCTTCGGCGAACTCGGCCATTTTCAGGCGGTGCAGGTTCTCGGCCGAATTCAGGTCGGCGGTCTGGCCCGCTTCCTGCGCCATTTGCACGATGCGCTGCTGGATGTTGAGCTTGCCCTGCTCGTGCAGCACCAGCGGCAGGCCCAGCGCGTCTGCCGCGGCCTGGCGCGTGTGATCGTCCGGGGTAGCGCCGATGCCGCCGCAACAGAACACGATGTCGTCGCTGGCAAAAGTGCGCCTGAGGGTGGCGGTGATGCGCTGCGGATCGTCGGGCAGGATTTCGGCCCAGGTCAGCTGCAGGCCGCGTGCCGCCAGCATTTGCACCACCTTGGGAAAGTGCTGGTCGACCCGCCGGCCGGACAGGATTTCGTCGCCAATGATGATGAGTCCGATTGCCATGCCTACTCCTTAGAAATGACTTCCTCGGCGCGCAACTGCGCCAGCGCATCCATGCAATAGTACGCGAACCACAAGCCGGTGAAGATAAAAATCAGCACGTACAGCCAGATCGAGGCCGCCGCCAGGAAGGGGAACAGCACCACCGCCATTACGCCGCCCAGCCAGATGGCGCCCGGCAGCGCGCCGGCGGCGCCCGAGACCACGCCGATCGCCAGCAGGCGCCAGCGGTGCTCGCGCAGGATCTGGCGGCGCTCCTCGCCGCTGGCGTAGTCGGCCAGCGCGTCGTACACCATCACGCGGCAGGTCAGCCAGCCCCACAGCAAGGCCTGCACCACCACCGCCAGCGGCGGGAAGGCGTACAGCGGCAGCGTGAGTATCCACAGGCCCATGAAGATGGCCATGCCGCCCAGCGCCACGCCAACGCTGCCGAGGATGGAGCCGCCCTTGCGCTGCTCCAGCTGCGGGTAGTGGCGCAGGCCGACGTGGCGGCCGATCACCGGCATGGCCACCACGCCGATGAAGATCAGCGCCGTCAGTATCATCAGCGGCAGCAGCGCCAGCATGGCGATCAGCGGCGCCACCACCGCCGTCAGCGTGCCGAGGCCGAGGCTGCGCAGCCAGCTGGTGCTGGTCGGGAACAGATTGTATTCGGTGAACAGCGCGTGCATCTGGTCGACCAGCGGCTGCAAATACAGGTACAGCAGCACCGCCCAGACGCCCAGCGCCAGCAGGAAGGGGGCAATACTCATCAACAGCATCTTGCCGTGCCATTGCGACAGGAAAGCGCGGCTCCACGCGCGCAGTACGCCTACCATCAGACCACCTCCTTGCGGGCATATTCCACCATGCGTTTCAGACCCAGCCATTGTTGCGCCCAGAAGCCGCGGCCATAGTCGCGGCCGGGCGTGCCGTCCGCGCCCCGCAGCTGATCGCGGATGCCGGTGGCGACGAATGCCGGCGTGAAGTTGGCGGTGCGGAAGATGATATCCCACACCGGCAGCAGCACGGCGAAATTGCAGCCGCCCAGCTTGCCGTCGGCGTTTTCATGGCCGGCGCCGATCGCGTGGTGCATGCGGTGATAGCGCGGCGACACCAGCAGGCGCTCGCCCAGCCAGCCGAAATGCAGCCGGACGTTCGCATGTTGCAGGCTCTGCAGGATGCGCGACACCGATACCAGCAGCACATACTGCGACGGCTCAACGCCGATGCCAAGCGCGATCACGCCCATGTAGACGTCGCGCAGCAGGTCGTCCAGCAAGTGATTGCGGTTGTCGGTCCACAGGTTCATGTTTTGCTGGCTGTGGTGCAGGCCATGCAGCGCCCACCACCAGTTGAAGCGGTGCGAGGCGCGGTGATACCAGTAATCGAAGAAATCCAGCACCACGAAGTAGACGAAGAAAGCGGCCAACGGGCTGGGGCCGGACCACTGCGCAGGCCATAACGCTTCCAGATTGAACGGATGAAAACCGTCGAAACGCAGCGCTGCGGCCACGCTGTCCAGCAGCGGATCGAGGGTGAGGAAGATCAGCACCGAAAAAATGCCCACCCGGTGCAGCACGGTGTACAGGAAGTCGTTCCAGCGCGCGCGCGGGTCGGTGATAGGCTGCGCCGGGATCAGGGATTCCATCGGCCGCAGCACCAGGAACAGCAGCGCCAGCTCCAGCACGCCGATCAGCAACCATTCGGTGCCTTCAAACGCGTCTTCGACAAATTCGCCAAAACCGAGCTGGAACACCAGCGGCTGGACCACGGTTTCAAACAACCAGCCCTGGGCCAGGCCCAGCCAGTCTGAGAGGGTTTGCATCATTTTTTATAATCCGGGTGCTCGCGCAGGGTGGCGAAGCACATGCCTTGCTGTTCCAGTCCGCTGATCAGCGGTTCGAGGTTGGCCGGCGCCCACGGATCCTTGCGCGACCAGATGCCCATGTGGATCAGCACGATGTCGCCGCCGCGCAGCTCGCGCAGGGATTTTTTCAGCAGCACCGCGTTGGGATAGGCCGAACTGGACAGCTCGTCGCCGCTGAAGCCGGCCGGCGACCAGCCGACATGCGCGTAGCCGCAGGCCTTGCCCATCTCCAGCAGGCGCGGCGAGGTGCGGCCGGCCGGCGCGCGCCACAGCGGGTCGAGGTGCTTGCCGGTCAGTTCCACAAAGCGCTGGTCGACGCGCTGGATTTGTTCGCAGTATTGTTTGGAGCTCAGGCTGACCGGCTTGCCGGCGCTGTCGCCGAAGCCGGGCTTGACCACGATCTTGCCGTCGGCGCCGTCCTTGGCGTAGACCACGTGATCGAAGGTGTGCGAGCCGATGGCGTGGCCTTCCGCCACCCGCGCCTTCCAGTAGGCCGACCACGCCGGGTCGAGCGAGTAATCGCCGTTGACGGTTTTCTCGTTGGCCAGGAAGAAGGTGGCCCTGATCTTGTGGCGCTTCAGCGTCTCGGCGATCAGCTCGGCTTGCGACTGGCTGCCGGTGTCGAAGGTCAGGTAGATGGTGCCCTTGCAAGATGCCGGCCTGGCCGCCACGGCGGCGGACGTGGCGGCGGCGGGGACAGGCGCGGCGTTGACCACGGCGGCGTGCGTGACGGCGGAAGCTGCCGCGACGGCGGGGGCCGCAGTTGCGACCGGCGCGGCGACAGGATGCGCGCCGGCGGCGGCGGCCATGCCGGCGGCGCGCGCTTCGGCCGCGCGGCGGGCCGGGCCGTTGAGTTCGCGTGCCTGGGCATTGGCGGTGCGGGCGGCGGCGTTGACGTCGCGCGCGCCGTCATTGACTGTCCTGGCCGGATCGGCCGTCTGCGCGGCCGCTGGCACCGCCAGCGCCAGCAAGGTCAGGGCGGCGGCGCGTTTCATCAGCGTTGTGCGGAGTTAAAGAAGAACACGCCGTGCGGCGAGCGGCCCACCGGTATGGTCTTGATCACCTTGCGGCTGGCCAGATCGATCACCGCCACCTTTTTAATCCAGCGCAGCGTCACCCACATGGTCTTGCCATCCTCCGTCACCTCCATGCAATCCGGGCCGCCGGGCACATTGATCTGGCCGACGTTTTCCAGGGTCTTCTGGTCGATGATATTAATCGAATTCGACACCCGGTTCGACACATAAGTGTAGCGCCCGTCACCGGCCGAACGGAAATTGTGGGCGCCCTGCCCGGCCTTGATGCGCTTGACGGTTTTCTGCGCCCTCCAGTCGATCACCTCGACATAATCGCTGCCCATGATGCCGACCAGCAGATACTTGTCGTCCGGCGTCATGGCGATACCGGCCGGCAGCTTGCCCACCGGGAGCGTCCACTTCACCGCCTGCGTGGTCAGGTCGATGGCGCTGACCTGGTCGCTGCCCTGCAGGGTGACGAACACCATATTGCTGGCGGCGTTGAAGGCCATGTGGCTGGGCAGCTTGGCCAGCGGGATGCGCTTGGCCAGCGTCATGTTGGCGCCGTCGTACTTGTACAGATCCACGCGGTCGAGGCGCAGCGAGTTCGAGACAAACCACTTCTGGTCCGGCGAAAAGCCGATCTGGTACGGGTCGAGGATATCCTTGACGGTGCGCTGCGGCTGGCCGGTTTTCGGATCGAGGAAGATCAGCTCATTGCCGACCGAGCTGGCCACGATCAGCGACTTGTTGTCCGGCGTGGCCATCAGGTGATGCGGTTCCTTGCCGACCGGGATGGTCGACAAATCCTGGTAGCTCGCCTGGTCCAGCAACTGCACGGTGGCGTCGCGCGAATTGAGGACAACCACGACATTGGCTTGCGCAGCCGACATAGCCAACACAGCGCAGGAAAAGACGGTACGGCGGAAACTACGGAGCATGAAGAACATCGCTTGAGTGGCAAAACCTTATTCTACGTGCAAACCCGTGCCCCTGCTACAATTCGGGCCTGTGTTTAACGAATAGAAGGAATCACCATGTCCACCATCACCACTCCATCGGGCCTGCAGTACATCGAACTGACCGTGGGCGAAGGCGCCGAAGCCAAGGCCGGCCAGAACGTCACCGTGCACTACACCGGCTGGCTGCGGAACGACGACGGCAGCAAAGGCCCGAAGTTCGATTCGAGCAAAGACCGCAACGATCCGTTTGAATTCGCGCTGGGCGCCGGCATGGTGATCCGCGGCTGGGACGAAGGCGTGCAGGGCATGAAGATCGGCGGCACCCGCCAGCTGATCATTCCATCGGACCTGGGCTATGGCTCGCGCGGCGCCGGCGGCGTCATCCCGCCGAACGCCACCCTGATCTTCGACGTCGAACTGCTGGCCGTTTAAGCCGGCCTAGCGCTGCCAGTTGCGGCGCAAGGCTTCCACTTCCGCTCGCGTGTCGAGCATGCCGCCGACGATGCGCTGGTCGATCGCTTCCAGCAGCGCCGTCGGCATCTCCGTCCCCGCCATCCGGTAATTGCCCATCACCGGCAACGGCCGCGCATTCTGCACCAGCACCGGTATCCGCCATTCCTCGCTGGCGCGGCAGGCGATGCCCACCAGATCCTGGGTTGCGCCCACCAGCGTAAAGCTGCGGCAGTAACTGCCCTCGTTGGATAAAAAGCTCAGGCCGACGCGCACATCGCTGTCGGACGGCGCGGCGCTGGCCAGCTGTTGGCTGAGCGCGTTTGCCAGCCGTCCCTGCGCCACCAGCAGGCCGTTGCGGCTGGCCACCTCGGTCGGCGCCGGCGCGGCCTCGCCAAACCAGCCAGGCTGCCAGCGCGCCAGTCCGAACCTGCCGGCCGCCAGCCCCAGCACCATCACCAGCGCCAGCGCGCTCCATTCCAGCCAGCCCCAGTGACGGCGGCCAGCCTTGCGCGCCGCCTGCTGCGTGGCCAGGCGCTGCGCCCGCACCGCCGCCAGCTGCACCACATTGGCGCGGTAGCCGGCGCGGTGACGCCGGTCCAGGTAGACGTCCTCATCGCGCGCGGCGCGCAGCCGCGCCACGCGGCGGGCGATGCTGCTGTCCAGACGCATGGCGGCTTCGACCTCAAGGCGGGTCGCCTCGTCCAGTTCGCCATCGGCATATGCCATCAGTGTTTCGTCTGAAAAGCTCATGGTCCCGTCCTTTACGCGTTCCATCATAAACCTTTTTTTCCTCGGATGCGGATTTGCGGAATCGGCGTAAGCCCTTTAAATACAAGGCTTTATTTACATTGCAGCGCAGCGAGACAGCAAATATAAGGCGCGCTTCGTAGAGAAACCATTACATTTGACAATATTTATGCTAATCTGCGCGCTCCAATAACCAAGGAGGTAGTAATGAAAAAAGGCGAACTGATTGCAGAATTTGCGAAACGCACCGAGCTGTCCGCTGCTGCCGCCAACGGCGCAGTGAACACTCTGATCGCCATCATCACTGAGCGTCTGAAAAAAGGCGACTCGGTCGGCATCACCGGCTTCGGCACCTTCTCCGTAGCCAAGCGCGCTGCACGCAAAGGCCGCAATCCCGCAACCGGCGAAGCGATCAAGATCGCAGCGTCGAAAACCCCGAAATTCTCGGCTGGCGCCACCCTGAAATCGGCTGTCAACCCGACGAAGAAGAAGTAATTCTTCCGGTGTTTTAACCGCGTGTCCGCGAGGGCATCGGAAGACGGCGGCACATGCGGGTTCGCACCCGGCATGGCCGCCGTTTTGTTTTGGAGCCCACCCTCTAGCGGGCCGCGGTTATGATGGCGCGTCACCTATCACTATCAAGGAGCGCGGTATGAGTTTGCAAGAACAGTTTGACCAGGCCCAGGCGGACTCGAAGAATCTGCCGGAACGTCCGGACAACATGACCCTGCTGAAGATCTACGCCCTGTTCAAACAGGCGTCCAGCGGCGACGTCAGCGGCGAGCGTCCGGGCATGACCGACTTCGTCGGCCGCGCCAAGTACGATGCGTGGGCCGAGCTCAAAGGCAAGACCCAGGACGAAGCCAAGCAGCTGTACATCGACCTGATCGAAGAGCTGAAATAATAAAAAAAGGCCCTCGCGGGCCTTTTTTATTGGTTTGTTATTATTTTTCAGGAAACAAACACCTTGCGCATCTTTTCAGTCACCTTGGCCTCGACCATGCTGGCCATCATGCTGATCGGGAAACCCAGCGCCATCCGCAGCTGCGCCTGATTCGGCAGCAGGGTCAGCGCGCCATTCACGCCGCTGCGCTCGAAGCGCAGCACATCGCCGTCCCAGCGGCAGGCCAGCTCGAACTGCTCGGCCAGCTTGTCGGCCACTTGTTGGGCGGCCGCGCGGGCCTGTTCCGGCGCCAGGCCGTGCTCCTGGACGATGTTGATGTCCGCCATGCGGATCCCCCTGCTCTGAGTAAACAAAGCCGCCATGATGCCAGCTGCGGGCTTGCCGCGCCAGTCTGTGCGGGCGATGAATGAATTTGCTTATATGTATTGTATATAAGCGCGAATTGTGAGAAAGAGCGAATTACCTTAAAATACAGTGCTTTGCCGAGGTTAGCCAGGCACTGCCCCGCCACCGACGCCGCTGCACAACTACATTGATAGGACTGTTATGACCCACGTTGTCACCGAATCTTGCATCGCCTGCCGCTATACGGATTGCGTCGATGTTTGCCCGGTAGATTGTTTCCGCCAAGGCCCAAACTTCCTCGCCATCGACCCTGACGAGTGCATCGACTGCGCCGTGTGCGTGGCCGAATGCCCGGTCAATGCCATCTACGCGGAAGAGGACGTCCCCGGCGATCAGCAGCAATTCATCAAGCTCAACGTTGAACTGGCCCGCAAATGGCCTTCGATTACCAAGACTGTCGCGCCGCTGCCGGAAGCCGACCAGTTCAAGGACGTCAAAGAGAAACTGCAACTGCTGGTGCGCTAAGCGGCCGGCAACTGCATTATTGAAATCACAGGAAACCACGTATGAATAGTACCGTTACACCTAGCGGCGTCATCGAAGCTGATGCCGTCATCATTGGCGCCGGCCCGGTCGGCTTGTTCCAGGTCTTCGAGCTCGGCCTGCTGGAAATCAAAGCGCACGTGATCGATTCGCTGAACGCCGTAGGTGGACAGTGCGTGGAACTGTATCCTGACAAACCGATCTACGACATCCCGGCCGTGCCATCGTGCACCGGCCAGGAACTGACCGACAACCTGCTCAAGCAGATCGAACCGTTCGAGCCGACCTTCCACCTGGGCCAGGAAGTGACCAAGGTCGAGCGCCGCAGCGACGGCCGTTTCGATGTCGAAACCAGCATCGGCACCCAGTTCATCACCAAGACCATCTTCATCGCCGCCGGCGTCGGCTCGTTCCAGGCCCGCACCCTGAAAGTGGACGGCATCGAAGTGTTCGAAGGCACGCAGGTGCACTACAAGGTCAAGGACCCGGCCATCTTCGAAGGCAAGAACCTGGTCATCTGCGGCGGCGGCGACTCCGCGCTGGACTGGGCCCTGAACTTCGTCGGCAAGGCCGAATCGGTGGTGCTGCTGCACCGCCGCGAAGAATTCCGCGCCGCGCCAGCCTCGGTAGCAAAAATGAAAGCCCTGTGCGACGACTACGAGATGCAGCTGCTGATCGGCACCGCCACCGGCTTCGAAACCTCGGCCGACGGCAAGCTGGAGCACCTGAAGGTGACCGCCGCCGACGGCGTGACCCGCCGCGTGCCGCTGGACATGCTGCTGGTGTTCTACGGCCTGTCGCCGAAGCTGGGCCCGATCGCCGAGTGGGGCCTGGACATCGAGCGCCGCCAGCTGAAGGTGCAGAACACCGAAAAGTTCGAAACCAATGTGCCGGGCATCTTCGCCGTGGGCGACATCAACACCTACCCGGGCAAGAAGAAGCTGATCCTGTCGGGCTTCCACGAAGCCGCGCTGGCCGCCTTCGGCGCCGCGCCGTACATCTTCCCGGACAAGAAGATCCACATGCAGTACACCACCACCTCGCCGAAACTGCACAAGGTGCTGGGCGTCGAGACCCCAGTGTTCGATTAAGTACATCACGGGCAACTGTCCTACACAAAAGCAGCCTTTTGGCTGCTTTTTTTATTCCCCGCGCAGTATTATTCTTTCTTACAAGATTGTCTGTGGATTCCACGTAGGCTTGTCCGAAAGAACGAGCAAATGCTTTATGTTACGAACACACGGCTTTTAAATTGGCTTATGATGTAGTTATTGATGCATCGCACCACGCTCACCAACCCGGGACTGCCTTATGCTCTACCAACTTCATGAAATGCAGCGTTCGCTTCTCACGCCACTGATGCAGTGGGCGGACGCCTCGTCCAAGCTGTTCACCAATCCCGTGTCGCCGTTGGCGCACACGCCGTTCTCGCAACGCATCGCCGCCGGTTACGAGCTGATGTACCGGCTCGGCAAGGATTACGAAAAACCGGCGTTTGAAATCGACAGCACCGACATCAAGGGCGAAACGGTAGGCATCATCGAACAAGTGGCGGTCACCAAGCCGTTCTGCCGCCTGATCCACTTCAAGAAAAACCTGGACGACAAAAAGTTCAAGGCCCTGAAACAGCCGACCGTGCTGCTGGTGGCGCCGCTGTCCGGCCACCACTCGACCCTGCTGCGCGACACCGTGCGCGGCCTGATCGTCGACCACGACGTCTACATTACCGACTGGACCGATGCGCGCATGGTGCCGGTTACCGAAGGCGCGTTCCATCTGGACGACTACGTCTTCTACGTGCAAGACTTCATCCGCCTGCTCGGCCCGGACGTGCACGTGATCTCGGTGTGCCAGCCGACCGTGCCAGTGCTGGCGGCGATCTCGCTGATGGCGTCTGAAAACGATCCCAAGCTGCCGAAAACCATGACCATGATGGGCGGCCCGATCGATCCGCGCCGCTCGCCCACCGCGGTCAACAACCTGGCCACCGAGAAGAAGTTCTCGTGGTTTGAAAACACCGTGATCTATTCGGTGCCGCCTAACTACCCGGGCTTTGGCCGCAAGGTCTATCCGGGCTTCCTGCAGCACGCCGGCTTCATCGCCATGAACCCGGGCCGCCACGCGCAAAGCCACCGCGACTTCTACAACCACCTGGTGGAAGGCGACGAGGAAACCGCCGAATCGCACCGCAAGTTCTACGACGAGTACAACGCCGTGCTGGACATGCCGGCCGAATACTACCTCGACACCATCAAGACCGTGTTCCAGGACTTCGCGCTGCCGAAGGGCGAATGGCTGGTGGGCGGCAAGCTGGTGCGTCCACAGGACATCAAGAGCGTCGCCCTGTTCACCGTCGAGGGCGAGCTGGACGACATCTCCGGCGCCGGCCAGACCCAGGCCGCGCACGACCTGTGCACCGGCATCCCGGCCGATATGCAGCAGGATTTCGTGGCGCCGGGCGCCGGCCACTACGGTATCTTCTCCGGCCGCCGCTGGCGCGAGATGGTGTGCCCGAAGATCACAGAGTTCATCAAGAAGCACGGCTGAGCCGCAAGGCCCAGCCCGTCACCCCGAGGCCGGCCAGCAGCATCAGCCACGCCCCGGGCTCCGGCACCGCCGTCACCGTGAAGCTGTAGCCCAGCTGGCGGAGTGACAGCGCGGTGCTGGAATTCCCCTCCTGCACCACCTGCGCCGACAGGTTCAAGTCCAGCCCCAGCGCCGTCACCGGCAGCTGGTAGCCGTCGCCATAGCCGCCAAACGCCAGCAGCGCGCCGGCCGCGCTGCCCGTTTTGCTCAGCTGTAAAAACTGGAAGCCATCCGCATCCGCCGAGCTGCTGAACTGGCCGTCGCGGTAGGTGCTGCGGAAGGCGTAGGTGTTGATGCTGCCGGTGGCGCGGCCGGTACTGGCGGTCGAGTCGTACAGCGCCTCGGCCTGCGCCTGGAAGCGTGGCAACAGGCCATAGCCCTGGTGCGCCGCCACATACAGCAGCTTGCTGCGGTCGCTGAACAGCGTGACTTCGCTGTGCGAGCCCGGCTCGCTGCCGGCCACGCTCAGCGTGTAGTCCGGCGGCGCGAAGGCAAAGCTGATGGCGTTGCCAGTCACTGTGGCGCCGGACTCCTCGAAGTAGTCCGCATCGACAAAGAAATCGACGTTGGCGCCACTCAGCGTAACGTAATTGGCAGCCTGGGCCGTCCCCAGGCCGAACGCCAGGGCAAAAGATATCAAAACCTTCATGATGCCTCCTTTTTAACGTTGAAAGCTCAGCATAAATAAAGCCCAGCATTAATCAACTGGCGTCTCAATCGTGCGCAATACATCACACTGTGATATATTTCGGCATGACTACTTCCAACCTCAGCAAATCGGACTTTGCCGCGCTGTCCGAATTCCGCTACCAGATGCGCCGCTTCGAACGTTTTTCCGAGGATGTGGTGCACGCGCAAGGCATCACACCACTGCAATACCTGCTACTGCTGCACATCAAAGGCTATCCCGGCCGCAACTGGGCCACGGTGAGCGAGCTGGCCGAACGCCTGCAAGCCAAGCACCACGGCACGGTCGCCCTGATCACCCGCTGCGAAGCCATGGGACTGGTCGAGCGCCGCAACAGCGCCATCGACCGCCGCCGCGTGGAAGTGCACCTGCTGCGCAAAGGCGAAACCATTCTGGCCCAACTGGCCGAACAGCATCGCATCGAACTGCTGTCGCTGGAAGGCGTCTTCACCATCCCGAGAATCCGCCATGAATAATTACGATAGCCGCCGCGACTTCGACGGCCAGGCCAGGCTGCTACTGATCGCCAGCATCGCCGCCGTGGTCGGCGCCCTCAGCACCGTCACCGCCGACCTGCTGCTGCATGCGATCCGCTTCTTCACCAACCTGTTCTTCTTCCAGAAATTCTCCACCGCCTACACCTCGCCGGCCACGCACACACTGGGCGCATGGGTAATCGCGGTGCCGGTGATCGGCGGTCTGATCATCGGCCTGATCGCCCGCTACGGCTCGGAAGCGATACGCGGCCACGGCATCCCGGAAGCCATCGAAGCCATCCTGTTCAAGAAATCCACCATGTCGCCCAAGGTGGCGGTGCTGAAACCGCTGGCCTCGGGCATCGCCATCGGCAGCGGCGGCCCGTTCGGCGCCGAAGGCCCGATCATCATGACCGGCGGCGCGGTCGGCTCGCTGATCGCCCAGCACTTCCACCTGAGCGCGGCCGAGCGCAAGGCGCTGCTGGTGGCCGGGGCCGTGGCCGGCATGACCGCCGTCTTCGGCACGCCGATTGCGGCCGTGCTGCTGGCGGTGGAACTGCTGCTGTTTGAACTGCGGCCGCGCAGCCTGGCGCCGGTGGCGGTGGCGTGCGCGGTGGCCGGCTTCCTGCGCCCGCTGCTGATCGAAAGCGGGCCGCTGTTCCCGCTGCATACCGCGGTGCTGCCGCCGTCGGCGCTGATCTCCTGCCTGATCGCCGGCGTGCTGTGCGGCGCGCTGGCGTGGCTGCTGTCCACCTCCCTATATCGCGTGGAAGACGCCTTCCACAAGCTGCCGGTGCACTGGATGTGGTGGCCGGCCATCGGCGGACTGGCGGTCGGCATCGGCGGCTACTTCCAGCCGCGCGCGCTGGGCGTGGGCTACGACGTCATCGCCGACCTGCTCAACAACCATATGGCCGCCGCCGCGATTGTCAGCCTGCTGGTCGCCAAGGCCGTGATCTGGCTGCTGGCGCTCGGCTCCGGCACCTCGGGCGGCGTGCTGGCGCCCTTGCTGATGCTGGGTGCGGGACTGGGCGCCCTGCTCGGCCCTTATCTCCCAGGCGGCGAGCCGGCCGTGTGGCCGCTGGTCTTCATGGCCGCCACGCTGGGCGGCATGATGCGCGCGCCAGTGATGGCGGTGGTGTTCGCGTTCGAGCTGACGCACGACGTCAACGCCCTGCTGCCGGTGCTGGCCGCCGCCACCGTGGCCTACGCCTTCACCGTGATTACCATGCACCGCTCGATCCTGACCGAGAAGATCGCGCGGCGCGGCCACCACATCTATCGCGAATACGGCATCGACCCGATGGAGCGCCACAGCGTGGCCGAGGTGATGACGACCACCGTCGAGACCATCGCCGCCGACGCGCTGATCGCCGACGTAGTGCACACTCACTTCCACGCCCACCCGCGCCACCGCGCCTATCCGGTGGTGCGCGACGGCGCGCTGGTGGGCATGCTGGACCGCCATGGCATCGCCAGCAAACCGGACGCCGTACGCGTCGGCGAACTGTTTGGCGTCAACGTGCCCATCGTCGCGCTGGCCGACGAAACCTGCCGCACGCTGGCCACGCGGCTGGCCGTGCACAACGTCGGACGGCTGCCGGTGGTGGCCGACATGCAGTCGCGCAAGCTGGTCGGCATCGTCAGCCATCGCGACCTGATGAAGCCCGCGCTCGGGCTGCATGCCGAAGAGCTGGAACGGCAAACCGTGCGCCGGGTGAGGTTTTTACGTAAGGCGCGCGCGAATATTGGATAATGGCGTTTTCGCCCGATATCCATTTGCCGTGCCCGACCACTCCACCCTTGCCGACCGCATCGAAGATGCCCTGCCGCAGACGCAATGCACCAAATGCGGCTATGACGGCTGCCGTCCCTACGCGGAAGCGATAGCGGCCGGCACGGCCGAGATCAACCAGTGCCCACCCGGCGGCGCCGAGGGCATTGCGCGGCTGTCGGCCGTCACCGGCCGCAAAGTCATTCCATTGAATCCGGTGAACGGACTGGAACGCCCGCGCGCGGTCGCCTACATCGACGAAACGCTGTGCATCGGCTGCACCCTGTGCATCCAGGCCTGCCCGGTGGACGCCATCGTCGGCGCGGCCAAATTGATGCACACCGTGGTGCCGTCGCTGTGCACCGGCTGCGACCTGTGCGTGTCGCCCTGCCCGGTCGACTGCATCGTCATGTACCCGGTCACGGAAACCGGCGGCTGGGCCGCGTGGTCGCAGACCGACGCCGATGCCGCGCGCGAACGGCACGACTTCCGCGCCATGCGCCTCAAGCGCGACAAGCAGGAAAACGACGCCCGCCTGGCGACCAAGGCCGAAGCCAAGATGGCCGCGGTGCAGGCTATCGATCCGGCCGATGCCGAATCGGCCGCCGCGCTGGAACGCAAGCGCGCCATCATCGCAGCCGCCATGGAGCGCACACGGCTCAAAAAGGAACAAGAGAGTAAATGAACGCAGCCAAACGCTACGAAATGTTCGTGCGCTTCCGCGCCGCCAATCCAAAACCCGTCACCGAACTTGAATACACCACGCCTTTCGAACTGCTGATCGCCGTGCTGCTGTCGGCGCAAGCGACCGACGTCGGCGTCAACAAAGCCACGCGCAAACTGTACCCCGTGGCGAACACGCCGCAGGCCATACTGGACATGGGTGAAGAGGAGTTAAAGACCTACATCCAGACCATCGGCCTGTACAAGACCAAGGCCAGGAACGTCATCGCCACCTGCAAGATCCTGGTGGAGAAGCACGGCGGCGTGGTGCCGCAAGACCGCGAATCGCTGGAAGAACTGCCAGGCGTGGGCCGCAAGACCGCCAACGTGGTGCTCAACACCGCCTTCGGTCAGCCGACCATGGCGGTGGACACCCACATCTTCCGCGTCTCCAACCGCACCGGTCTGGCGCCGGGGAAGAACGTCGACATCGTCGAACAGAAGCTGCTGAAAGTCGTGCCGAAAGAATTCCTGCACGACGCCCACCACTGGCTGATCCTGCACGGCCGCTACACCTGCAAGGCGCGCAAGCCGGAATGCTGGAACTGCATGCAGCTCGACCTGTGCGACTACCGCAGCAAAACCCCAGCCCCGGCCGGCGTTTAAACCAGCACCAGATTATCGCGGTGAATCAGCTCCTTGCCTTCGACGAAGCCGAGGATGGATTCGATCTCGCTGGAGGGCTTGCGCATGATGCGGCGGGTTTCGGCGCTGGTGTAGTTGGACAGGCCGCGCGCCACCGCCACGCCATCCGAATTGACGCAGGTGATGACCGCGCCGCGTCCGAATTCACCCTTCACGTCCACCACGCCGATCGGCAGCAGCGACTTGCCTTCGCCGGTCAGCTTCTGCACCGCGCCGGCATCCAGCACCACCTGGCCGGCGGTGTGCAAATGATCGGCCATCCATTGCTTGCGCGCCGTCAGATGGCCGGTCTGCGCCGCCAGTTCGGTGCCAATGGATTCACCACCGGCCAGACGCGCCAGCACTTCATCTTCGCGGCCGTATGCGATCACGGTGTGCGCGCCCGATTTGGCGGCGCGCCTGGCGGCCAGGATCTTGGTCAGCATGCCGCCGCGTCCCAAGCTGGAACCCGCGCCGCCAGCCATGGCTTCCAGCGCAGGATCGCCCGCGCGCCCATGCTGGATCAGCACCGCCGACGGGTCCTTGCGCGGATCGGCGCTGTACAGGCCTTTCTGGTCGGTGAGAATGATCAGCGCATCAGCCTCGATCAGGTTGGCGACCAAAGCGCCCAGCGTATCGTTGTCGCCGAATTTGATTTCATCGGTGACCACCGTATCGTTCTCGTTGATGATCGGGACCACGCCCAGGCGCAGCAAGGTGGTCAGCGTGGAGCGCGCGTTCAGATAGCGCTCGCGGTCCGCCAGGTCGGCGTGCGTCAGCAACACCTGGGCCGTGCCCAGTCGATGCGCACGGAAACTGGTTTCGTAAATCTGCGCGAGCCCCATCTGGCCGACTGCGGCACAGGCCTGCAATTCGTGGATATCGGTGGGGCGCTGCTCGAAGCCGAGGCGCAGCATGCCTTCGGCAATGGCGCCGGACGACACCAGCACCACTTGCTTGCCCAAAGCGCGCAGGCCGGCGATCTGCGCGGCCCAGCGCGCGATGGCGGCGTGATCGAGGCCGCGTCCATCATTGGTGACCAACGACGATCCAACCTTGATGATGATGCGTGTAGCTTTTTGTATGACGGAATTCATGGGTGCGACAACATTCTCAAAACAAGCGAGGAAAAAGGTGCTGTATTTTGGCGGGCGGTTTGCCCTGCTTTGCCGCGAACAGTCGCCGCCCCCGTGATGCGGGAACGGCGCCGAAGGGAAAGGCATAATCAGCTGATAACAGATTATGCCGGGGATGCAGTGTTTTAGTCGAGGATTTTGAAGCGTGGATCGTCCGGATCGATGGACGAAATACCGCGCGCCTCTTCTGCCATCTGGGTTTCTTCCGCGCGCTGCTCGCTGCGGCGGGTTTCTTCCAGATGCTTCTGGATGGCGTTGACCAGCTCCTGCGTGCCTTCGTGGCTCAGCGCGGAGATCTCGAACACCGGGCCTTTGAAGCCGAACTTCTTGACGAAGTCCTTGACCTTCTTGGCGCGTTCTTCTTCCGGAATCATATCCAGCTTGTTCAGCACCAGCCAGCGCGGCTTGTCGACCAGGTCTTCGTCGTACTTCTTCAGCTCATTGACCAGCGCCTTGGCTTCCTTGACCGGATCGACGGTGGCTTCGAACGGCGCCAGGTCGACGATGTGCAGCAGCAGGCCGGTGCGCGACAGGTGGCGCAGGAACTGATGGCCCAGGCCCGCACCTTCGGCGGCGCCTTCGATCAGGCCAGGAATGTCGGCGATCACGAAGCTCTTTTCATGCGACACGCGCACCACGCCCAGATTCGGATGCAGGGTGGTGAACGGGTAATCCGCGATCTTCGGACGCGCATTCGACACGGCGGTGATGAAGGTCGACTTGCCGGCGTTCGGCATGCCCAGCAGGCCCACGTCGGCCAGCACTTTCAGCTCCAGGCGCAGCTCGCGGTGTTCGCCCGGTTTGCCGGGCGTTTTCTGGCGCGGCGCGCGGTTGGTCGAGGTCTTGAAGTGGATGTTGCCCCAGCCGCCCTCGCCGCCCTTGGCCAGCAGCTCCAGCTGGCCGTGTTCGCTCAGGTCCGCCAGGATTTCGCCGGTGACGTCGTCGATGATCAGGGTGCCCAGCGGCATGCGCAGATGAACGTCATCGGCGCCGCGGCCATAGCAGTCGGCGCCACGGCCGGCTTCGCCGTTGCCGGCGCGGTGCACCTTGGAGAAGCGGAAATCGACCAAGGTATTGATGTTACGGTCCGCTACGGCCCAGATCGAGCCACCCTTGCCGCCGTCGCCGCCGTCAGGGCCGCCAAACGGGCGGAATTTTTCACGGCAAAACGACGAGCAGCCATTGCCGCCGTCACCACCGATCACTTCAATTTTTGCTTCGTCGATAAACTTCATGATGTACCGCCATAAAACTAAAAGGCTCTACCGGTGGGCAGAGCCTTTCGATTGAAGGCTTGCGCCTTACAAACGGCCTACAGTGTAGGCCGGAGCGTAATTTACGCTGCTGCTACTACGGTGACGAACTGCTTCGAGCCTTCACCTTTTTTCACGAACTTGACCACGCCGTCCACCAGGGCGAACAGGGTGTGGTCTTTGCCGGTGCCTACACCTTCGCCGGCGCGCACTGGGGTGCCGCGTTGACGAATGATGATGCCGCCTGCATTGATCGATTGGCCGCCGTAGACCTTAACGCCCAGGCGTTTTGATTCTGAGTCACGACCATTTCGCGTAGTGCCGCCGCCTTTTTTGTGTGCCATGCTAAAGCTCCTTGACTAAAAAAGTGTCGATACGCGATTAAGCGTTGATCGATACAACTTGGATTTCGGTGTAGTTCTGACGGTGACCCTGACGCTTCTGATAGTGCTTACGACGACGCATCTTAAAGATCGTCACTTTTTCGTGACGGCCGTGGGAAACCACAGTTACCAGAACCTTGGCACCTTCAACCAGCGGAGCACCGAACTTGATGCTGTCGCCCGCGCCAACGGCGAGGACTTGGTCAATGGTGATTTCGGAACCAATGTCTGCCGGTATCTGTTCTACTTTGAGTTTTTCGCCTGCAGCAACTTTGTATTGTTTGCCGCCGGTTTTTATGACCGCGTACATGATTTGAAACCTCTTCAAATGTTAAGAAAATTCCCCGAAAACAGGGGAACCGCAGATTATACACAGGAACGGAATTTGCGTCAAAAACTATTCACAAATGGCGGATGGCGTGGTATGTCAAACAATTTTGCCTGGCGCTAAAGAGGGGCCGGCGCCCCTGTAAGCGGGGCCATGACGTATAATCCCGGCACCAATAGTCTAACTGCACAGGTTTGTCTTGTCCGCCGCCACCCAAAACACCATCATCCAAACCATTGCCGCCGACATGGACGCGGTCAATTCGGTGATCCGCCAACGTCTGCATTCCGAGGTCACCCTCGTGAACCAGATTGCCGAATATATCATCAGCGCGGGCGGCAAACGCATCCGCCCGGTGCTGGTACTTCTGGTAGCGAACGCTTACTCCTACCAGGGCACGGCCCACCACGAGCTGGCGGCGGTGGTGGAATTCATCCACACCGCGACCCTGTTGCACGATGACGTGGTGGATGAATCGTCGCTGCGCCGCGGCCGCGCCACCGCCAACGCGCTGTTTGGTAACGCGGCGTCGGTGCTGGTGGGCGACTTCCTGTATTCGCGCTCGTTCCAGATGATGGTCAGCCTGAACAATATGCGCGTGATGCAGATCCTGTCGGACGCCACCAACGTGATTGCCGAAGGCGAAGTACTGCAACTGCTGAACATGCACGATCCGGACGTGACGCAAGAGCGCTACCTGCAAGTGATCCGCTCCAAGACCGCCAAGCTGTTTGAAGCGGCGGCCGAGCTGGGCGCGCTGGTGGCCGGCGCCAACGACGCGCAGATCGCCGCGGCTGGCGAATACGGCCGCTCGCTGGGCACCGCGTTCCAGCTGATCGACGACGTGCTCGACTACGCCGGCGACGCCAGCGAAATCGGCAAGAACGTCGGCGACGACCTGCGCGAAGGCAAACCGACCCTGCCGCTGATCTACCTGATGGAAAACGGCACGGCCGAGCAGCGCGAGCTGGTGCGTTCGTGCATTGAAAACGGCGACGAACAGCACTTCGACACCATCCTGGCCGCCATCACCAGCAGCGGCGCGCTGGACTACACGCGCGAACAGGCCGTCATCGCCGCCAGGCGTGCGGCCGAAGCGATTGCCGACCTGCCGGACAGCGTCTACAAAGAATCGCTGCTGCAACTGGCCCACTTCTCGGTCCACCGCAACCACTAAGACAACGGCGCCTCAGGCGCCGTTTTATTATGAACGATGAAATGTCCGGGTCGCCTCGCCAATTCTCTCAGCCACGCCAGGCTTGACGCTTCCTTGCCTATCGAAAGCGATAATTTTCAAAGGCCTGGCTCTGCCACCAAGCCCGAAACGTTCATACAGATGATTGAACATAGCCGGCGTACCGGGCAGGTCGTAAAGTATGAGGCTATCCACAAAACTGAAATCGACGCCGTCCGATAGCAATGCGATCGAACCAAGCAGCAAACCGCCATGTGCAATAAACTTCTCGATCACCTGTCGGCGTTCGCTTGGAGATTCACTGTCAACAAGAAGATACGTGGGAACACCCACCTCTTCCAGCGACGCCTGAAGGTAAAGCAAAGTCGACGAATAGGAAGAGAAAACGCACGAGTGATAAATATCGCTATTCGTTCCAAGCTCTTTCTGAAGGGTGGACCTGAAGGCATTCAGCTTGGAATCGGTCGACAACGTCTCGGCAGTGTCCAGGTAATTGGTCAACGCCCCATAAACTTGATTCGCTTCCGTGGGCCTGTTTGCAATCATTTGACCCATATCGCTATCTTTAATTTCAATGTCTGAGAACAGCCATGATGGCGTGCCATGCGCCAGGCGATTCCTTAACTCCCAGGCAGCTTCCTCGAACGCAATCGGACTGGACTCGAAACGCAAAGACAAATCATCGGCAGCAGCTTTACTATGCAATGCCGGAATGCTGATCGCATCGATGAGCGAAGCAACAGATCTGCGCAGATCGTTTTCGATGACAGTCTGCTCCGTCGCGATCACCTCAACCGTCGGTGCCCCATTCCGATTACTTGAATAGCTCATGAGTTTATCCAGGTCAGCCCGGTCGAGCCTCACAGTTTTCAGCGCTTGCCCTTTGACTCGCATAGTTCCGTGGTTCATGGCGGCATCGGATAAGACCAGCAAGCGCGCACCTGAGGAAGTTGAAAAAATCTTGTTCGCCAATTGATCCGATACAAATAGATCATCGGAAGCAAGTAGGACCAGCAAGGTCCAATCCACAGAAGACAGACTATCTACTATGTCATCCTGACCGGCAAAATGTCGGTTCAGTAGATAGGCTCGCCCTGGTGGCCACATAATATCCCCATCTATGACGGCATCCTCCATCATGCGGTATTCATAGCGATCCACAGACTTGGCGCTTACGCCCAAGGAGAAGAGCATCTCCCGAAACTGCTGCTGTATAAAAACGAGGTCCGCCACAACCAGAACACGCGCGGCCGGATTCTTAAGAAACAGATGTCGAAGCAAATGCGCTGCAGTGAAAGTTTTTCCCGTCCCAACTGGCCACGCCAACCGGCAAAAGCGCATCTCTGAACTTGGGGTGAGAAATTCATCGATAAATTTCCTCTGGAACGGCGCCAGCTCGCGCACCGTTGGGGTATTGCCGTTCTTAGCCATGAATATCCCCTTTCCCGCGCAGATCAACCTTCGTTGCTTGTATCAGGAGCCACTCTCTGTGACCGCTTAACACCTGAAAATCCCGAATTGTCATCTCCCGCTTAAAATGAAATATATCATTTCGAAGCTGCGCTATCTCGTTCAACCTCACCGAAATTCGCACCCGGTTTGCACCAAGTACCGAAGCAAACCTGGGCCAGTTTTCCCCATGTGACACTATTGTTCGATAGTCCTCAAAGCTCATTTGAACCAAAGACTGGGGGACATTGCCTGCGCCATACAATTGCGTCAGCGCGCGAACAGCACACTGGGTTAATTCCACCGGTTCCATTGCCTTGGTTATCAATGCGCGGAGTGTGGTTTCGATCTCGGAAATCATGACGAAGGGACTGGTGACGCGATACAGATAGCGCAACAGATCCATCGACGTCACAATCCCTTGCAATCGATCAGGACTACCTACCAGAACGCCGTTATCACGCTCCATAACATCAAAGGTGCTTTGCAGCTCTTCAGTAATACGAACATACTGAAACTGCTCCAGGCATTCATCGACAGTCAAATCCCCAGGACCACGCCTTTCCTTTTGAGCAGTGCCAAGCGAAAAATCCGCACACCTTAATGAAAACGACCGAAATGAGAAGACGCCCAGTACCGTGCCGCCAACAATGACCGGAGCCTGGGAGTAGCCATGCTGATTGAGCAGCGATATGGCATCGGCAGCCGACAACTCGGGATCGAAGAAAAGCAACTTCTGCTGAGCCGGTAGAACCCGATTAATCTGATGAAACAGGCTGGAAATTTGCGGCAGTGATGACAGGGCATCGTCATTTGGCTGAGGCGGCTCATTCATAGACGCTCCCTGGTAAAGATGGCGTACGTGACCGCTAGACTAAACACCATTACAAAAGTGAGTTTTGACATAGCACACGGTGCGCCCACTTTCCAGCATCGCAAAAATTCCCGCCAATGCTCAGAGGATTTCCTGCACCAACTCCGATGGACGGCACAGGCGCACGCCCTTGTCCGTCACCACCAGCGGGCGTTCGATCAGCGCCGGATGCGCCATCATCGCATCCAGCAGCGCTTCGTCCGACAGCGACTGGTCGGCCAGGTTCAGCTCCACATACAAATCGCCTTTGTTGCGCATGGCCTGGCGCACGGTCAGGCCGGCCTTGGCGATCAGTTCCTGCAGCCTGGCGCGCGTGGGCGGCGTCTTGAGGTATTCGATGACGACAGGCTCCACGCCGGCGGCGCGGATGGCCTCCAGCGTTTTGCGCGAGGTGCCGCAAACGGGATTGTGATAGATGATGACGCTCATGATGCTGCCCTTGTGCTCAATGACAAAGGCAGCATTATGGCTTAAAACTTGGTGGCGAGGCTCAAGCCGATGCTGCGCGGCGCCAGCCGGTAGCCCTGCACGATCGACGCCACCTGCGGATGCTGGATGATGGTGTCGGTGTCGAAGGCGTTCTTCACAAAGGCGGTGAACGCATAGCTGCCAAAGGTGATGCCGGTGCTGAAATCGGTGGTATGGTAAGCCGGGCGATCATGGTCGGTCTGCGCAGGATCCAGCGAGCCTTTGCTGGAGCCCACCCACTGCATGCCCGCCATCACAAACGCCGGACGTTCCCACGCCGAGAAGTTGTAGGTCGCATTGACGGCCGCGTTATATTTCGGCACGCCCTGAATCTGCGCACCGGCCACCGCACCCACCACGCCGTTCTCGATGCCGGCATCGTTGGACAGCACCGCCTTCACGTAGCCGCCCGATGCAGTCAGGGTCAGCCCCGGCAGCGGCTTGGCCTTGATGTCGAACTCGAAGCCCTTGGTGGTGGCGTCGCCCGCGTTGGCGTTGTAGGTGTAGGCGCAGGTCGGCAGGTACACGCCCTGCTGGATGTTCTTCCACTTCACGTAGAACACGTCCGCGTTGATGGTCAGGCGGTTGTTGAGGAAGCGCGATTTGCTGCCCACCTCGTAGCTCCACAAGCTGTCCGGCGAATACGATGGCGGACCGGCCGTGATGCCGTTCGCTTCCAGATCCGGGCCGCAGGTGGTCGGCGGCACATAGATGTTGGCGCCACCAAGGCGGAAGCCTTTGGCCACGCTGGTGTACACGGTGTTGGTCGGATTGACTTCCCACGTCAGCGCATACTTGGGCGTGAAGGCGCTGGACGAGGTCTCGGCGCTGCTGTTGTTGCCGGCGCCGGCCAGGTAGTTGCCGTTGCGCTGCTCCAGCGTGGTATTGGCTTTCAGATAGCGCGCGCCGACGGTGGCGTGCACGGTCGGCGAGAAGTAGTAGTTCAGCTCACCGAAGACGGAAGTCTGCTTCTCGCGATAATGGAAGGCGCCCGCAAACGAGTTATCGCCTGGGAACTGACCGGGACGCGCACCCGGCAGCAGATCCGGATCCGCAATGTCGAAGCCGAACTGTTTGAAGGTATCGGTCACGCCGAAGATAGGGTCGTTCTCGATGATGTTGGTGTGCTGGCGCGCAAAGTAAGTACCGGCCAGCCAGGTCCACGGCGACACCTTCTCGTCATACGGATGCGAGGCCAGACGGAATTCCTGCGCCACCTGGCGCACCTGATTGTTCAGGTACACGGCCGACGGCAAGCCCGCCACCGCCGCGATCAGTTCCGGCGGCGCCTTGCCGCCATCCTCGGTCGAGGTCAGGAAGGTCGACAGCGAATAGCTGTTGTAGGCCGAACCGTTCTGGGTGCGGTCGAACTTGCGCTGGAAGTAGCTGGTGGCCGAGGTCAGGTCGACCTGGCCCAGGTCCCAGTTGATGGTCACGCTGGGCGCCAGCAGCTTGTCGATCGACGGTTCGCGCACCTGCTTCTGCGCCTGATACAGCGGCAGTTCCAGATTGAAGGCGGCGATGTCCTTGGCGTCGATGCGCTGGTAGTAGACCGAAGGGGTAATCGTCAGCGTGCGGGTCGGCCGCCATTTCAGCGCGGCGCGGAATTCCTGGTCGTTGATCTTGTTGATGTTGTTGGCGATGACCTTGCCGTCGCCATCCACCTGGTTGATAAAGCCACCGGTGTGCTGCGCCTGCACGCCGATGCGCAGCGCCAGTTCGTCCGGAATCAGCGGGAAGTTGGCCACCACATTGGCCGCGTAGTTGGCGCTGCCGCCCTTGGTGTTGGAGCCTTCGGTGTAAGTGGTGAATTCGCGCTCTTTCAGATCCGGCTCGTTCGGCACGAACTTGATGGTGCCGCCCATGGAACTGGCGCCGTACAAGGTGGCCTGCGGACCGCGCAGCACTTCCACCCGGTCGATATCGAAGAAGCGCGGCTCGATATTCCCCATGGTGTAGACGTTGCCCACCGTAATAGGCGTATCGCCAAGGTAGACGCCCACGGTGGCCGCACCGGCCGTCGAACTGATGCCGCGGATTTCAATGTTGGAGGTGCCCGGCCCGGCGCCGCCGTTGCCGCTGGCCGCGGTAAAGGAGATATTCGGCACCACCCGCGTCAGGTCGGTGATGTCGCGCACATGCTCGGCCTGCAGCTGCGAGCCGGTGACGGCGCTGATACTCATCGCCACCTTGGCCGGATCTTCCTTGCGCTTTTGCGCGGTCACTTTGACGACTTCGATTTCTTCCGAGGGCTGCACCTGCTGTGCCCAAGTTGGGGCATTAAAAGCCGCCAGCACGGCGCTGGCGATGAGTTTGCGTCGAATATCCATGTGCGATCTTCTCCTTGGCGCCCCAAAATGATGCGTTTTTGATCATTCCGGGTTAGTTGCTTATATTAACCATATTAATGTTTTAATAAAGCAAAAACTTTGCCACGGTTACTAAATCGCCTGAAACTGTGGGATAAAAACTCCACAAAGGCGCGGATGCGGGCCATCCCGGTCACAGACCGTAGTCCAACTCCTTCGGCGCCTGGCCTTCATTCACGTTGGCGACGAAAGGCAGGGCCTTGTCGGCCTGCTTGTAGACCACACCTTCCTTCATCACGAAGCTGACCTTGGTCATCAGGCCGATGTCGGCCAGCGGATTGCCCGGCACCGCCACGATGTCGGCAAACTTGCCGGCGCTGATGCTGCCCAGATCCTTGTCCTGCTTGAGCAGCGCGGCGGCCTGCGTGGTGGCGGCTTGAATCGCGGCCAGCGGCGGCATGCCCGCTTCCACCATGTAGCCGAATTCCCTGGCGTTGTCGCCGTGCGGATAAACGGCAGCGTCGGTGCCGAAGGCGATCTTGACGCCGGCCTTGTAGGCGCGGCCGGCCGTGCCCTGGATCAGGGGGCCTATGGCGGCAGCCTTCGCCGCCACCTGCGGCGGGAAGTAGCCCGGCACTTTGGCTTTGCCTTCCACATATTTGCCGGCGATGATGGTCGGTACATAGAAGGTGCCGTGCTCCTTCATCAGCTTCATGTCCTCGTCGTTCATGTAGGTGCCATGTTCGATGGAGTCGACGCCGGCAACCACGGCGCGGCGGATCGCTTCCGCGCCGTGGGCGTGGGCGGCCACCGTCATTTCGTAATCCCTGGCGGCGGCCACCACGGCCTTGATTTCCTCGATCGTCATCTGCGCGTTGTCGGCGCTCTTGCTCTCATCGAGCACGCCGCCGGACGGCATGATCTTGATCAGGTCCGCGCCATCCTTGTAATGCTGGCGCACGGTCTTCCACGCATCGGCGGCGCTGTTGATGATGCCGTCCCTGGGGCCGTAATCGGCCATCAGGTCGGCGCGGTAGCCGTCCGAATCGTCGGCGTGGCCGCCGGTGGAGCCGACCGCCTTGCCAGCGGTGAAAATGCGCGGTCCCGGAATCACGCCGGCATTGATGGCGTTGCGTAGCGCGATCGAGGTGTTGGCGTTGTCGCCCAGATTGCGCACCGTGGTGAAGCCAGCCAGCAGCGTCACGCGCGCATAGTTGGTGGAGCGGATGGCGTAATCGGCGATATTCCAGCGGAACTGGTCGGAATAGCCGGTGGGGCTGGTCTGGCCGGTGAGGTGGGTGTGGCTGTCGATCAGGCCCGGCAGGCAGGTTTGATCCGCAAGGTCGATCACGGTGGCGCCAGCCGGCGACACACGGCCGGGACTCACTTGCGCAATCCGCTTGCCATCGATGAGCACCGTGGTGGCACCCAGCAGCTTGCCGCTTTGCGTATCCAGCAACTGCCCGCACTGCACTGCAACGAGAGACGGCGCGGCGCTGGCGCAGGTGGCGAAACAGGCGGCGGCAAGAGACAAGCCAGTATGAATACGCATCGGAACAACTCCGTGAAAAAAGGTAAGTGTAGATATTATCTCAACGGCGATTGATGTATCATGAAAACGATTCCATATCACAATACCTACGGAGACCGCATTGATCATTTCCGCATCTGCAACTCGTGTTAGCGCTATCAGACATCTAAGCGCCAAGCTGAGCGCCGCCCTGCTGCTGGCTGCCGCAAACGACGCCGGCGCCGCCATCCGCGTCAATCAGGTCGGCTTTGAGCCGCAATCCGAAAAGCTGGCCGTGGTCACGGACGGCGCCGCCAGCAGCTTTGAAGTGGTGGCCGCAGACACCGGCAAGACCGTCTTCAGCGGCAAACTCGGGGCGCCGGCAGTGTGGCAGCCATCGGCCGAAACGGCCAGGCTGGCGGATTTCTCGGCGCTGAAAACGCCCGGCGCCTACCGCATCAAGATCGACGGCCAGGCCCAGTCCGACCGCTTCGTCATCCGCGCTGATGCCTATCGCGAAGTGAATGCGGCCGCCATCAGGGCCTATTACATGAACCGCGCCAGCACCGCGCTGCTGCCGCAATACGCCGGCGTCTACGCGCGGCCGGCCGGACACCCGGACGACAAGGTGCTGGTGCACGCCTCGGCGGCCTCGCCGCAGCGGCCGGAAGGCAGCGTGCTGGCCAGCGCCAAGGGCTGGTACGACGCCGGCGACTACAACAAATACATCGTCAACTCCGGCATCTCCACCTACACCCTGCTGGCGGCGTTCGAGCACTTCCCGCAATACTTCGCCAGGCAGAATCTCAACATTCCTGAATCGGGCAACGGCCTGCCGGACATCCTCAACGAAGCGCTGTGGAACCTCGACTGGATGCTGACCATGCAGGACCCGAATGACGGCGGCGTTTATCACAAGCTGACCAACAAGGCCTTCGACGGCATGGAGATGCCGGACCAGGTCAGGCCGACGCCGCGCTACGTGGTGCAAAAGAGCACCGCCGCCGCGCTCGACTTCGCAGCCACCATGGCCGCCGCCAGCCGCATCTTCAAGGCTTACGAACAGCAGCGCCCCGGCCTGTCGGCGCGCATGCTGACGGCGGCGGAAGCGGCATGGAACTGGGCGCAAGCGCATCCGGCCGTGGTGTTCCGCAATCCATCCGATATCACGACCGGCGAGTACGGCGACGCCCATCTCGACGACGAATTTTCCTGGGCTGCGGCGGAGCTGTACATCGGCACCGGCAAGGACGGCTATTACCGCGCCATCAAGACGGAGCAGCTACAGGCCGCCACGCCGTCCTGGGGCGATGTCGGCAGCCTGGCGTGGATCTCGCTGGCGCAGCACCGCGCCCACCTGACGCCGCTGGCCGACCGCAAACTGATCGAAAGCCGCATCGACGGCCTGGCCGCCAGCCTGGCCGCCAAATGGAAAACATCAGCCTACCGCGTGGCGATGAAGGACGAGGACTTCGTCTGGGGCAGCAACGCCACAGTACTGAACCAGGCCATGATGCTGTTGCAGGGCTATCGCCTGAACGGCAAGCCCGAGTACCTGAATGCGGCGCAATCGGGCCTGGACTACGTCCTTGGCCGCAACGCCACCGGCTACTCCTTCGTCACCGGCATCGGCGCGCGGCCGGCGCTGCATCCGCACCACCGGCCGTCGGCAGCGGACAAGGTAGCGGCGCCAGTGCCGGGCTTTCTGGTCGGCGGTCCGCAGCCCGGCCAGCAGGACAAGAAAGACTGCCCGGTCCCCTACCCAGCCAGGCTGCCCGCAACCTCGTATCTGGATCACGCGTGCAGCTACGCCAGCAATGAAATCGCCATCAACTGGAACGCGCCGCTGGTGTACGTCACGGCCGCGCTAGATCAACTCACCGCGGGAGCATCAATGGACCAAAAAGTGGAACTCTCCACGCTGATTCGTCAGGAACAATTGCTGCAATTCGACAGCTTCACCAACGACACCGCGCTGGCGCTGGGCATGAAGGTGATCGAACTGGCGCGCGCGGCCGGCAAGTCGGTGGCGGTCAACATCACGCGCGACGGCACCATGTTGTTCTACCACGGCATGCCGGGCACCACGGCCGACAACGCCAACTGGATACGCCGCAAGAGCAATCTGGTCAACCGCACCGGCCACAGCTCGTTCTACACCCACACCGAAGTGAAGAACGCCGGCGGCGATTACGACGCCATCCCCGGCCTCGATCAGAAAGAGTTTGCGGCGCATGGCGGCTCCTTCCCGCTGGTGCTGAAAGGCACGGGCCGCATCGGCACCCTCACCGTCAGCGGCCTGCCGGGCGCGGAAGACCATGCGATGGCGGTGGCCGCGCTGCAAGCCTGCCTGAACATCGAACTCTGACACCGGGAAAACACATGAGCGACATCATCCGCTGGGGCATCCTCGGCACTGGCCGCATCTCGCGCGACTTTGCCAACGCACTGAAAGACACGCCGGGCGCGACGCTGGCGGCGGTCGGCTCGCGCCGCGTGGAAAGCGCGGCCGCGTTCGCGCGCGAATTCGGCCAGCCGGCCATCTACGGTTCGTACCGGGAGCTGACCGAGGCGGCGGGCATCGACATTATCTACATCGGCACGCCCCATCCCATGCACGCCGAGAACACGCTGCTGGCACTGCGCGGCGGCAAGGCCGTGCTGTGCGAAAAGCCGTTCACCATCAACCTGCGCGAGGCGCGGCAGGTGGTGGCGGAAGCGCGCCAGCGCAAGCTGTTCCTGATGGAAGCCATGTGGACGCGCTACATGCCGGCGCTGGCCGAAGTGAAGCGCATCATCGCGTCCGGCGAAATCGGCGCGGTCAATTCGGTGCATGCCGACCTCAGTTTCGTCGCCAGCACCGATCCGGAAAACCGCGTCAACAAGCGCGAGCTGGGCGGCGGCGCGCTGCTCGACCTGGGCATCTATCCGCTGTCGATCGCCTGTGCGCTGCTGGGTCCGGTGGAGTCGGTGCAGGCGCAAGCGCTGCTCAGTGAAGCCGGCGTCGACATGACCACCGGCTTCACGCTGAAGCACCGCGGCGGCACCATGTCGGTCAACAGCTGCTCGCTGCGGGCGCGCACGCCGTCCGAGCTGATCGTGTCGGGCACGCTGGGCAGCATCCGCATGGAAGGCATGTTCCATATGACGCAGACGCTGACGGTGAAGCTGGCCGGCGGCGGCGCGCGCAGCGTGGCCACGCCCTACCTCGGCAACGGCTATGTGCACGAAGCCATCGAGGCCGGCCGCTGCCTGCGCGAGGGCCTGCTGGAAAGCCCGGGCATGACGCTGGACGAGTCGCTGGCGCTGATGGAACTGCTCGACACCATCCGCGCCCAGATCGGCGTGCGCTACCCGGCCGACGAATAATTTCGTACCAGTTGAAAAGGTTGCCGAAATCTGATGTAATTCACATCATAGTCGGGGCGTAGCTTAGTCCGGTAAAGCGCTACGTTCGGGACGTAGAGACCGGAGGTTCGAATCCTCTCGCCCCGACCAAAATCTCCTTTTATTCCAGCAGTTTAGTACCCATGGCGTTGCCCTCTGCGGTGCGGTCGATTCTGCTATTTCATTCCACCAATTGGTAAATTTCATACTAGCTTCGCTAAAGTGCAGGGCACAGAATCATTGCATCGGCTGGTGACATTTCAATAGATTTGAATCCAGGCGGCATCGTCAGCAAAGGAGACATTGCGATGGTTCACGATAAAAGACGCCACAACGCGCCTGTTCGTCCTGCACAACGCGCAGCCAGATGGCTGGGGCACGCGCCCCGACCGCTGTCCTCTTCGAGTCCGACGCCTTCCGAGTAATCCGACCGTTTCCCTGGTCAGTCCATGGCGGCCTGAAGTGCCTGGCCAAAGGGAGATGTGCGCCTGCTCGTCCCGCTCTGGCCATCCGTTCTGGCGTCCCACAATATTAATAACGATAAGGTAATAAAATGGAGCATAAACCTTTAATTATCACATCCCTTTTTCTCGCACTTTCAGGCAGCGTTGTTGGCGTGCAGGCTCAAACTTGCACGCCAACTGCGGTAACACCTTATATCAAGGTGGCTGGCGTCTGGAATCAGACGGCAACCGCATCAGTTAACGCCGGAAATCAAATCGTATTGGGGCCGCAACCAACCCGCGGCGGGTCCTGGCAATGGAATGGCGGGTGCGGCACATCAGGTACTGCGCGTGAGCAAACAATAACGCCAAGCGCCAGCTGTACTGCGACAACTGTCTATACCAACAGCTGCGGCGCAAAAACCAGCAAAGATTTTACGATCAAGGTTCCTCTTTATCCGAGCTACAACACCAATCCAGTCGCTCCGGATGCGACTGGCATGAGCAGTAACGCCATGCAGCTGGCCGCCAAAATAAAGCTGGGAACGAACATTGGCAATACCATGGAAGCTTATGGTTGCACCCCGGCGTCGGAGACTTGCTGGGGCCGCCCCATGGTTTCTGCCGCGTATGTCAAACTGGTGAAGGACAGCGGTTTTGACGCGATCCGGATTCCCGTGTCCTGGGATCAGTATGCCGATCAGAAGACTGGCAAAATCAGTGACGCCTGGCTCGCCCGCGTGAAGCAAGTGGTGCAGTATGCGGTGGATAACGGGCTGTACGTCGTCGTTAACATCCACTGGGATGGCGGCTGGCTGGAGAAAAACATTACCGCGGATAAGCAAGAAGCGGTCAACGCCAAACAGAAAGCCTATTGGGAGCAAATTGCCACGGCACTGCGCGACTTTGACGAGCATGTCCTGTTTGCAAGCGCCAATGAGCCGGATGCACCCGATGCAGCCGCAACTGCAATTCTCGAAAGCTATCACCAAACCTTTGTCAATGCGGTTCGTTCGACGGGTGGTAAAAACGCTTATCGCGTGTTGATCCTCCAGGCGCCACAAACCAACATCGATAAGGCTGCCGATATTTGGAACGTCATGCCGACCGACACGGTAGCGGGCCGCCAAATGGCGGAAGTGCATTTTTACCCATTCAGCTGGTCGATCCAGGAGAAAGACGAATCGTATGCCACCATGTTCTACTACTGGGGTAACGGCTTCCACTCGACTACTGACACTACGCGCAACTCGACTCGGGAGGAAGAGCCTTATGTGGATGCGGAGTTTGCCAGAATGAAGGCAAAATTCGTGGACCACGGGATTCCGGTGGTGTTGGGAGAATTTGAGGCGATGTACCGTACTCAGCTGACTGGCGATAACCTTGCCCTGCATCGCGCTTCGCGGGCATATTATTCTCAATATGTCGCCCAAGCGGCGCTTGCCAATGGCATGCTGCCATTCTATTGGGAGATTGGATCCGAGGTAGACCTGTTTAACCGCTCCACGCCGGCGGTGAATGATCCACAAATTCTTGATTCACTTCTGGCAGGCGCGGGAAAAGGTGTTGTATTAAGCGCGCGTCCACACAGCTGGACTTTGGATAGCGGCGCGGGAGATACCAGTACGGGTTCAAACATGCAGTTCAATCTGAACCTGGCGGGGGCGACTGCTAGCTATACCTTCGCCAATCCGGTTAATTTGAATGGCGCGACCTGGAAAATGGTCCTCAATTTCGATCAGACCTTCGTTTCAAGTCGAAATGGCGGGATGGATTCCATCTTGCAGTTCTATGCTTACTCCGCGAATTGGGCTGCCTCCGAGTTCAAGTGCTGGACCGCTAATCAAACGCTGGTTGCAGATCAGGATACGGAATTCACATGTTCTGCCTTCGGCCTTCAGAACGCGGTGGGGGTAGGTCTCCAATTCCCTAAAGCGGGAGGTTCCGTCACCGTCAAACGAGCAGCTATTAAATTTGCTCAATAACGTTTCTGGCGCACAGCCGGCTTCCAGCAGGAAGCCGGCTTTTTCGTTTGCACGACCAAGGCTGCAGCCATGGCGATACGCGCATCACGCGGCAGGCGATCGGTGAAGGCGCGGGCTATGTGCCGCTGGCGCCATGCGGCAGCGACGAGCGCGCTGGACTCACGCCGCCAGGCCTGCATTCGCCATGCCGGCGCGCGCACCGACCAGGCGCAGGGGCGCACGCGCAGGGGCGGCCTCGCCATGCGTTGGGTATGCCACCAGCTTGAAGACGCTCATGGTGGACACCAGGTTCGCTGCTTGCCCTCTCAGCGATTCCGCCGCCGCAGCAGCCTCCTCCACCAGCGAGGCATTCTGCTGCGTGACGTCGTCCATCTCGGCAATCGCCTGGTTGACCTGCTCGATCCCTTGCGACTGTTCCAGGCTGGCGCTGCTGATCGAGGAAATCACCGAGCACACGCGCGTGACGCTCTCCACCACTTCCGACATGGTGGCGCCAGCGTTGGCGGCCAGATCGGCGCCTTCGTTGACCCTGGTCACCGTGTCATTAATCAGCTGTTTGATTTCCTTGGCCGCGGAAGCGCTGCGGTGAGCGAGATTACGCACTTCCGACGCCACGACCGCAAAGCCGCGCCCTTGTTCGCCTGCACGCGCCGATTCCACGGCGGCGTTCAACGCCAGGATGTTGGTCTGGAAGGCGATGCCTTCGATCACGCTAATGATCTCCACGATTTTATGCGAGGCTTCGCTGATCGATCCCATGGTCTCGATCACACGTCCGACCGCAACGCCGCTGTCGCCGGCCACCTGGGATGCGCGGATCGCCAGCGCGTTCGCCTGGCTGGAATTTTCAGCGTTCAAACGCACGGTGGAAGTCAGCTCCTCCATGGACGACGCGGTTTCTTCCAATGAGCCGGCCTGACGTTCGGTACGGTGCGACAAATCACTATTCCCTTGCGAGATTTCCGCCGCTGCCAGCGATACCGATTCCGCATCCTTGCGCACCGCCGCGACCACGCGGACCAGCGAGGTCTGCATGCGATCTATCGCGGCCAGAATGCTGTGTTGATCGTTCTGGCGCAGATTGCACTTCTCGGTGAAATCACCGGCGGCCACGCGCTCAACCACTTTGCACAGTTCCGCAGGTTCGGCACCCAGCGCCTTCAACAGGCGGGACACAATCAGGGTGGCGGCCACGGCCGACATCAGGACAGCCACAATGCTGGCCGCTATCATCAGGTTGCGGCCGGCGTAGTAGTTGTCCTCGGCCTCGTGGATCGCCTTCGCCGAGCGCGCGGCAGTCAGGGTGGCGTAATCATTGGAAGCGGTCACCAGTTCGGCCAGCAGCGGGCGGCATTCCTCGTTCATCTTGCGTATTGCCTCATCATTTTGGCCGGCGTAGGCCAAGTCGACTATCGCCAGGGCGACGGGCGCGTAGCGGCGTTCGATGGCTTCGATTTTGCCGATCAGCTCACGCACCTCGGAGGTCACGCTCGGCTCGTCCGCCAGCTGTTTCAAGGTCTTCAGATTGGATTGCACATCCGCGTGCGCCTTCACGGCGATGGCTTTCTCTTTTTCCTTGTCGGCGGGGGTGGTGACAAACACCAGATTACGTGCGGCGACCGCCCGCAGGTCTATCGCTTCGCGCACCTGATGTGCGGCTTCCGACCGCGCGCGGGTGCCGTTCACATAATGTTCAAACAGATCGAACTGAGCCTGGAAGTTAATCACCGACAGGACTGCTACCACCACCAACAAAACCGTCAACCCACCGAAGGCCAACGCAAGTTGCGCACGTATGCTTTTCATGACTTTTCTCGCACCAGATTTGATTGGACCTGCGAGACTGGGACTGAACCACGAAGGGGCCACCAAGCCAGGCAGGCTGCAGGTGGCACGGGGCGGGGTGCCGATGAGCGCCACCGCCGGAATGTGGGCAGCGGGCAGTTCTCATACTACATGAATATGGCCACAAATCAACAAATTCTCGCACTTTGTCACCACCGCTACCACAGCGATAGCAAAACGGCAAAGTTCCCGGTTTGAATGCGCATCGCTGCCTGAGATGGACATCATCGACGCCTGAGTCCATGATCAGCAGCCGCTCTCCCTCCCAGGCTGAGGCTGAGCGGCTGCTCACATATCAAAACATATAGGTCAAACTAAAACGCACAGTTCGGCCGAACAACGGCCTCGCCACGCCCCGATTGCGCGAGCCGTCGGGCGACAGCAAATCGTTGAACAATGGATCGCCTTCCGTGAACGACAGCTGATTGGTCAGGTTAGCCACATGCAGGTGCGCGCTGAGGCGTTCGCTGATCTGATATTGCGCGCCGGCGTTGATGATATGGTAGGACGGGTACAGCGTGACGTTGCTGTCGGTAGCCTCCGAGAAGCGCGAGCCATAGTATTGGTATTGCGCGTACACACTGACCGGGACATCGGTCAGCGGCTTCAGGTCGTATGACGGCATCAGGTTGACCATCACCTTCGGCAGCCGGCGCGGACGGCGGCCATCCTCGCTCACCTGCACGTAATGATAGCCCGTGATTACGCCCTGCGCATCCTTGTCTTCCTGCGTGATGGTGTAGTTGGCACCATTGACCTTGGGATTTTGCAGTACCACGTTGCCCTTCAATTCCAGCCCTTCCAGCGCGGCCGGACGCCAGCTCAGCTCGATCTCGGTGCCGATGTTTTCCACACCACGCTTGTAAAGCTGTACCACGTCCGGGCAGGAATTGATTTGCGTGACGCCGCCTTGCGTGGCGCACGAAGCGGATTTGATATCTTTGTAGATATTGATCGCGCTGCGCGGTGAGAAGTTGTTGTAGAACGCCGCGATCGAGGCGCCAAAACCGCGCGTCAGATAACGCAGACCGATTTCATACTGGCGGATGTGTTCGACAGCGCTGACCTCCACCGGCTTGCCATTGACCACGGTGGCGCTGGCGGTACTCAGATCATTCAGGTCCTGCAAGCTGGGCAGGCGGAAGGAATCGGACGCCAGGCCATACACCGCCAGTGGCTTGCTGAAGCTGTAGTTGCCGCCGACCGACCAGCCAAAACCGTGATAGGTATGCCGCAACGTATGCGGATCACCCGGCATGCTGATTTCGTTATCGGCCGTCGTATCGCCGGTCGAGCCGACCACCACGCCGGCCGGCGTCAGGTCGGTGATGACATTGCGGTCGCGCCGCACCACATCGGCTTTGAGGTTTTGCCAGCGCACGCCAAAGTCCATCTTCAGCTTGTTGCCCAGGGTTTCCCAGTGGTCGAGCAGATAGGCCGCGTTGCCGTCGCCGTGGATCTTGCTGACAAAGCCGCCCCAGCCCGGCAGGATCGCCCCGCCCTGCGTCAGGCTCGGCCCCACCTGATTGCCTTGCGCGTCGACCGCGATCAGGTCGACCAGGCGCGACTGGCTGGCCACGTCGCTGACCAGCAGCGCCTGCTGGAAGTTGGGCGCGTAGTTGTAGCGGCTTTTGTAGACGCCGAAGGTCAGGTCATGCGAACCCTTGAGCGTGAACGACTTCTGGGTCTTCAGGTCCAGCGAGGTGCTGGAGGCGTCCACATCGGCGATGAAGGGGATCATGAAGTTCAGGTTGGTCGTGGCCGGCACCGGCGACCCGTCATTCAGGTAGCGGCCGGCGACGCCGGTCGCCTTGGCGTACTTCCTGATGAAGTCTTCGCGGCTGATATTGGCAAACGCCGCGCAGGCATTGCTCGACGGGACGTTGAAAAAGCCGACCAGCTTGGCGTTGGTCAGATTGCAGCCCAGCGCCGCGCCATGCGCCGGCGAGATCACATCGTTCTGGTAGCGGGCGTTGAGGAAGTTGGTCGAGGTGGCCGTATCGTTGCCGGTGAAGACGGCATTGAAGCCGTTGCTGCCGGTGGTGTAGCGCAGCGCGGCGGAGACTTTCCAGCCATCCTCCAGCTCGCGCGAACCGCTGAGGGTGAACATCTTGAAATCCGGGTGGATGCCATCGGCCTGGTCGATGGTGCGGGTGCCGTACTCGCCGATCATGTTGAAGTAGCGGTTGTACGGCGACGCCGTGGTGCCATGCGCGAAGTCGATGCCCAGCGGCTGAATGGTGTTCTGGCTGATCGCGGTCGGGTTGGACGGCGTGCCAGGATTGCTGAAGCGCGGCACCGAGATCGGCAGGTTCTGATAGAAGGCGGTGCGGTCGTTGATCACCAGCGCGTCGGCGCGTGCCGTGGTCTTGCGGTCGTTGCTGGTGTAGACCAGATTGCCGCGCACCTGGCCGCCACGGTCGGCGGTGTAGCCGGTATCGCGGATGCCGTCGCTGCGGCGGTAGAAGCCGCCGACCGCCGCCGTCACGTTCGGCGACAGCGGGCCGGAGATGAAGGCGTCCTGGCGCAGGAAGCCATAGTCGGCATACTCGATCTTGTAGCCGCCCGCCAGGCGATCACCGCCAGTGCGCGTGACGTGGTTGACGGTGGCGCCCAGGCCGTTCGAATACAGGATGCCGCCGGGGCCGCCCTTGACCAGTTCCACGCTCTCGGTCATGAGGTCGTCGCGGATGAACACGTCGTTGTTCATGAACGGCGCTTCCGGCTCCTCGTAGGCCGGCAAGCCATCCACCAGCTGCGGCGCAAAGCGATAGCCGCCGGTGACCGGCAGGCCGCGCACGGTGATGTTGTTGCTGGCTTCACCGGCGCTGCTGCCCTCGGAATAGATGCCGGGGAAGTTGGCCAGCATGTCGGCCGTGCTCATCGGGGCGAGCCGCTGGATTTCTTCGCTGCTCAGCGTATTGATCGAGAAGGTCGCATTCTTCTTGGTAGTGGTCTTGGTCACGCCGGTGACGATGACCACCGCCGACGGGTCGGTGACGGGCTCGGCGCCCTGCGGCGCCGGCTTGGCGGCCTCGGCCTGCTGCTGCGCGAACACGAGCGCCGGCGCCAGGCAAATCGCCAGGGCGGCCGAGCGCGTGAGGTAACGGGTGATCGAATAAGTCATGCTGCATCTCCTTTATGATTATCAGGCGGCATCCCGCCACCAGAGCAATTTTTTTATGTCCAACGTTGTCATCACCGGGTAAATTTTTACGTCTGTGCGCTCACCTCCTCCAGCGTTGGCAGGTCGGCGCCGCGCCGGGAACAGGTGATCGCCGCCGCCCGGCCAGCAAAGCGCAATGCGGCCAGCAAGGCCGGTACGTCCAGCGCCAACAGCGCGGCACGGGTCAGCAGCCGGTGCCGGCTCAGGTGGGACAGCAGCGCCGCCTGGAAGGTATCGCCGGCGCCGACCGTATCGATCACTTCGATTTTTTGCGCCGGCAAGGTGTGGGTGCCCGCCGCGCGCGTCGCCGCCAGCACGCCCTGTCCGCCGCGCGTCACCACCACCAGCGCCACGCCGGCATCGAGCGCCATGCCGATGAACTCTTCGGGCGTACGGTCCGGATATACCAGGCTGATATCTTCGTCGCTGATCTTGAGCAGATCGGTCACCGGCAACATCCACGTGATCGCATCGTTCCACACCTTGCGGTCGGGCTGTATCGTCAGCCGCACATTGGGATCGAAGGCGATCAGGCTGCGGCCGTGCTGGCGCGTGACCAGCGCCTTCAAGGTCGAGGCCACCGGCTCGACCGCCATGCAGTAGGAGCCGACGTGGATCGCGTCCGCGTCCTGCGGCACGCGCAGCAGGTCCGCTGCCGTGACGGCGCGTTCGGCGGTCGCGCTGCCGTACAGGGTGTAGCTCGGCACGCCGCCGGCGTCGACGTCCACCGTCACCAGCGCGGTCGGCGCCGGCGGCCGGGGCGCGGCGGCAATATCGACGCCTTCGCTTTCCAGCGCGCTGGCCAGCTTGCGGCCGAACATATCGTTCGACAGGCCGCCGAAGAACAGCGGCGCCACGCCCAGCCGCGCCAGGCCAACCGCCAGATTGAACGGCGAGCCGCCGATACGGGCGGACAGCGCGTACCCGGCCGGCGTGTCGCCGTCGCAAAACACATCAAACAAGGCCTCACCGCAAACGACAATCATGCTACCTCCGGGACTATATGGGTTTCCGCCGCGCGCGCATCCACGCGCGTGCCGCCCTGATCGAATACATGCAGCCGGCCCGCCATCGGGTTGAGCCGCCACGCGGCGCCGGTTGCGGGCGGTTCGCCCTGCATCACCACCATCAGCGATTTCTCCAGTCCAGCGACCTGCACATGCACATACGATTCCGCGCCGAGCCGCTCGACCAGCAGCACCTTGCCCTCGATCACACCATCGCTCTCCGCCTGCAGATGCTCGGGCCGGATGCCAACCGTGACCTCGGCCGCCGGCAAGCCGGCCGGCGCACGCCAGCCCAGCTGCAGCCCGCCCAGCCATAGCTGGCCGGCCGCATCGATCCGGCCGGGCAGCAGGTTCATTCTCGGACTGCCGATAAAACCGGCAACGAAGATATTGGCCGGCCGGTAGTACAGGTGCATGGGCGCGCCGATCTGCTGCACGCCGGACGGCCCCAGCACCACGATGCGATCCGCCAGCGTCATGGCCTCGACCTGATCGTGGGTGACATACACCATGGTCGCGCCAAGCTGCTGGTGCAGCCGGGCGATTTCCACCCGCATGTCGGCGCGCAAGGCGGCGTCCAGATTGGACAGCGGCTCGTCGAACAGGAAAGCGCGCGGCTTGCGCACGATCGCGCGGCCGATGGCAACGCGCTGCCGCTGTCCACCGGAGAGCTGGGGCGGACGGCGTTCCAGCAAATGCTCCATCTGCAGCATCTTCGCCACCGACTGCACGGCTGTCTTGATCTCGGCTTTCGGCACTTTCGCCAGCTTCAGGCCAAAGGCGATGTTCTCGAACACAGTCATGTGCGCGTACAGCGCATAGCTCTGGAACACCATCGACAGGCCGCGCTTGGCCGGCGGCGTATCGTTGACGCGCTCGCCGCCGATGCGGATCTCGCCTGCGCTGATGTCCTCCAGTCCGGCGATCATGCGCAGCAAGGTCGACTTGCCACAGCCGGAAGGACCGACCAGCACCACGAATTCGCCATCCTCGATGGTGAAGTCGACGTCGCGCAAAATGTAGCGGGCCTCTTTGCCGGGATAGGTCTTGCCCACCCCTTGTAATGCGATTGCTGCCATGTCAATTCCTCTTTTCTGTCATGCCCATCGCCCACACCCTGAGCGACACGATGCGGTCGCCGGCTTGTGCCAGCAATGCCAGGCCATCGGCGTCGGCACGGGTGGGATAGATGCGGCTGGTCAGGCTGTTGCGCTCGTTGACGTAGGCCTCGACCAGCGAGCCGTCCAGGAACAGCCGCAGGCGCAGCGCTTCACCCGCCAGCGTGAAGGCGCCGCCCTGCACACCGCCATCACGTCCCATGACGCTGCGGCTGCGATCGATCTCCAGACGGTTGCGGGCGGTATCCACATACAAGCCGGTGCGCTCGGCATCGGCCGGAGCCGCGCGTACCGTCAGGCCGCGCTTGCCGGCAAGCGCCGACGGCGCCAGTTCCAGTTCGATTTCCAGGGCGCGGCCGTGGATCGCCGAGAGCGCAGCGGCCGCCTGTTCGACACTGACGTCGCGCAGCTCCAGCAGTTGCCGGGTGCGCAGCGTCGCCAGTTCGGCGATCGGGGCAAGCCGCAACTCGTCGTCCGCGCCCAGCGACAAGACCAGCGGCAGGCCGCCGCTGTGGGCCCAGCCAGCGTCGTATTCATCCCGCAGGCTGCGCTCGCCCTGGGCGATGGAAAACACGATGCTGCGTCCGGTCTTGGGATCGACGAAACCGCTCGGTCCGGAGAAGTGGCCTTGCCCGAGATCGAACACGCGCGGCGCTTCGCTATCCGGCATGAAGCGCGCGCTGGCGGCGTCGAAGACACCGATCCAGTAATACGCCTGTCCACGCACATCGTTGAGGAAGACATGGCGCTCGCGTCCATCGCGGCCTTTGCCAAGCGGTAGCAGCACCGGCAACTCCCAGGTGGCGCCGAAGCCGGGGAAGCGTTTGGCGTCGATCGAGAACAGCGGACCGCGCGGAGTCCAGTTGCGCAGGTCGGAGGATTCATAGACCAGCGCGGTGCCGCTGCGGCCGGGCAATGACGATCCCACCAGCTGGAACCAGCGCGCGCCATCGCGGAACACGAAAGGATCGCGGAATTCGCCAAAGCGTCCCTGCCTTTCTTGCTGCACAGTGACTGGCTTGGGGAATTTATCCCAGCGCACCAGGTCCGGGTCGCGCAGGTCGTGCGGCGTGGCCATGCCGGTGCGCTGATTCGGCCTGGCCGAGTCATTGCCGGCGGTGAAGAACAGCACAGGCGTGCCGTCCGCCGCGTAGGTGGCGCTGCCGGACCAGATGCCGTCAGTTGCCAGGCCATCGTCTTCCGGCGCCAGCGCGATCGGCAGTTCGCGCCACCGCACCATGTCCGGGCTGACCCAGTGGCCCCAGTGGATCTGGTGCCAGAATGGGCCGAACGGATTTTTCTGGAAGAACAGGTGATATTGGCCGCCGTAATAGAACGGTGCATGCGGCTCGTTCATCCAGCCGGCATCCGGCATCAAGTGGTATTGCGGACGATGCGGGTCGCCGTCGAAGGTGGCTGAGGCGATGCGCAGGTCCGCCGCCGACAGCGCCGGCACCGCGCCATGACGCTCGGCCAGATCGGCGGCCATGATGGCGGCCACCGCGGCGGCGTCGGACGGGCCGGCGGCAACGCGTACCTCATCCATCAAGCCAAGGAAGGTGTTCAGCTTGAACACGCCGCCGATCTGCTCGGGCTGGGAGTAGCGGCCTATCGTCAGCGGCAATGCCGGCATGCCGAATTCGCCATCGACCGGTGCGGCGACATTGAGTACCCGCTCGCCATTCAGGAACAAGGCCACCAGCCGTCTGGCCGGGTCGTAGCTGGCGGCGACATGCGACCAGGCGTCGCGCGGCAATTTGCGATCCCGGATGCGGACGTCGACCATCGCGTTGCCAAAGCCCAGCTTGATTCCCCAGGTCCCGAAGCGGTAGACGCCGAAGGAAAAGCCCTGCTTGGCTTCGCTGTCGAACTGGCTCAGGAATGCCGAGTAATGGCCGCCATCGCCCCATTCGAACGCGTGCGGCGCCACCCAGGCACTGAGGGTAAAGCCTTGCGCCAGCTGCGCCGTGGTCAGGCCGGGGGCGGCGATATCGGTCGAGTAGCCGTCGAACAGCAGACAGCCACGGCGGATGCAACTGGCGGCAGGACGCCACAAGGGCGACGAGTCCGGCTTGAAGTGCGCGCGGTTGAAGACGTAGTCGACAGGATCGCGCCGGCCCGATACCGCCTCGGTGGCAAGCTTGCCTGTGGCGTCGTCCAGCGGCCAGTAGGCCAGCGGCGGCGCGGCGGTGGCGGCACCAGCTTGCGCCGCCAGCAGGCAGGCCAGCCACACAGTAAGGGCCAGACTCCGCAGGGTCTGATTGATCATCGTATCTCCTCCAGTATTCTTATTTTCCGATGTCTATCGTTGTCATTCCGAGACCAAAAGATCGTCCCTCTGGTACAGACCGTTTTCCAACCGTAACGGAATCGGATCGCAGATGCGGCCCACGAACTGACCGTCGATGCCGGTATCTTCAAACGCCATCAGGCTATCCTTGCCCGTCACCGGATCGCGCAATATCTTGCCCGCATAGCGGCGGCAAGGGATATCGCCATCGAGGAAGCCGGGTGCGGGCTGCCATGGGCCGAGAGGATGATCGGCCAGCAGGTAGTGCGTACCGGAGACACCGCCATCATGCTGGGCACGCATCTGTTCCGACCAGTGCGGCGCGACATTGCAAAACACGCAGTACCAGCGCCCTTCCCGCTCGAACACCTGCGGCACCTCCAGTTGACCGTAATGGCCGCCCTCATACACCGGCGCCGTCGCTTGCCATTGCATCAGGTCCGGCGACACCGCATGGCCGATCACGCCGCGCTCATACAGCGGGCCATCGTTGCGGCGCGCGGTGAAGAACATGTGGTACATGCCGGCGATTTTTTCCGGCAGCACCCACGGATCGCGCAGCGCGCGGTCATGCCAGCGCCCTTCCGCGTGCTCTTCATAAAACCGTTCATCCAGATCGAGCGCCAGGCCGCTGCCCACTCGCTGCCACGGACCGTTGAGGCTGTCCGACACGGCATGGCCGATGCGCTGGCGCATGCCGTTTTCCGCGCGGCAGGTGCCGGTGTAGAACAGGTGATAGCTGCCTTCGGCCTTGATGACCGAGCCGGTCCAGGTGGTGTAGTCATCCCACGCCGGCCCTTCCGACGGCTTGAACACCGTGCCCAGCGGCGTCCAGGTGCGCAGGTCCGAAGAGACCGCATGACCGATCGACACGTTCCAGTGGCGCAGGTCCGGATTGCCGATGGCGCGGTCGGCCTGCAGGAAGAACAGGTGCTGCTGGCCGTCTTCCTCGAAATGCCAGAAATCCCAGATGAATTTGTCGCTGATTTGAAGTGTCATGATGCTTCCAAAAGTTATCCCTTGACTCCGGCGCCCGCCACCGACGCGACGAACTGCCGCTGGAAAGCCAGGAACACCGCGAGTACGGGCAAAGTAATCACCGATGCGTAGGCCATGATCTGGCCCCACGAATTGGTGCGTCCGAAAAATTGCTGTATGCCCGGCTGCACCGGACGGAAGGCCTCGCCCTGGATCACCATGATCGGCCACAGATACTGGTTCCACGCCGAAATGAACAGCACGATGGCGGCGGTGGCGATCACCGGGCCGCTGTTGGGCATGATGATGCGGGCGTACACCGTCCACGGACCGGCGCCATCCATCTTGGCGGCCTCGTCCAGCTCCGGCGGAATGTCGCGGAAAAACTGGTAGAACAGGAAGACGCAGAAAGCGTTGGCCAGGAAGGGAATCACCTGCACATGCAGGCTGTTGAACCAGCCCGTGTGCAGCACCAGTTGGCCATGTTCGATGGCCGGCCACGGCAGGCGCGCCACCAGCGACAGCAACGGAATGGCGATCACTTCAAACGGCACGATCACCATCGCGACCACCAGCGCCAGCAGCAGATTGCGGCCGCGCCAGCGCATGCGCGCGATGGAGAACGCCAGCATGCTGTTCACCAGTACACCGCCCACCACGACCAGCGCCGCGATCAGCGTCGAATTCAGCAGGAAGGATGGCAGATCGCTTTTCTCGAACACCGCCGTGTAGTTGCGCAAGGACCAGTCGGCGGACGGCAGGTAGGCCGACCAGCGGTTCAGGTTGGAGAAGATCATCGCATCGCTCTTGAACGAGGAAATGAACATGAACAGCAGCGGCGCGATGAAGACGATGCCGATGGCGCTCATGGCGATGAACAACACCGTTTCGCGCAGGCGTTGGCTCCAGCTCGATTTCATGCTTTCTCTCCTTTTGCGACCAGCACGCGCTGTAGCCACGACAGCGCCAGCACGATGACAAAGAACACCAGCGTAATGGTGGAACCGTAGCCGACGTCCTGCTGCTTGAATCCGCTGCGCACGGCGTGGTACACCACCGTCGAGGTCGAATCGAGCGGCCCGCCCGAGGTCATCACGTCAACCTGCGTGAACAGGCCAAACGCCAGCAAGGTGGTCGAGACCAGCACAAACACGATGGTGTTGCGCAAGCCCGGCAAGGTCACGTGGACAAAGCGCTGCCAGGCGTTGGCGCCCATCAGCGTGGCGGCCTCATACAGCTCCGGCGAGATGGATTGCAAGCCGGCCAGGAACACCAACATCTGAAAGCCGGCGCCCTGCCACGCCGACATCAGGGCGATGGCAGGCAGCGCGTAGCGGCTGTCGCCCAGCCAGTCGGGGCCTGCGTTCGGGTCGCCCAGCAAGCCGCGCAACAGTTCGTTGAGCATGCCGCGATCCGTATTCAGCATAAAGGCCCAGACGATGGAGGCCACCACCATCGACGTCACCACCGGGGCGAAATAGACCGTGCGGAAGAAGATGCGGCCGCGTATCTTCTGGTTGACCAACAGGGCCAGCCCGAGCGCAACACCGCACTGCAAAGGCAGCACCAGCAAGGCGAACAGGAAGGTGTTGATCAGCGACCGATAGAACAGCGGATCGCTGGCGGCCAGCAGCAGACGCGCGCCGCCCAGCGACTCGGGCAGGTCGAGATGAAACGCTTCGCGATAAGTGCCCAGTTCCGGATGCAGGCGCCGCACCTGACGCCAGGTCGGATAGCGGACGCCATCCTCATCGCGCAACACGCCGCCCGCATCGCGCAAAGGCTCAACCGTGGCTACCTCCAGCGCCAGCAAGCGACGGTAGTTGTCCAGTCCGATATAGCGCGTCGGTTCGGGCGACATCAGGCGGTGGTTGGTCAGCGTGGCGCCGGCCGCCAGCAGCAGCGGCAGCGCGACAAACAGCACAAACAGCAGAACGGCCGGCGAGGCAAACAGCGCCACCGCGAATGGATGATCCTGATGCAATTTGACGCTCATAAGGCCCCCTTCCCTTTGGGCGCAGCGAAGCCGTAGCCGTTATTGCGCGCGATATTGTTCTCTATGGCTTCCACTGCCTCATCCAGCGCCTCGGCCGCGTCCTTGCCGCTGCGGATGTCCGCCATGGCTTTCTCAAAGGTGGCCGATACGGCCGGATAGGCCGGCGTCGCCGGCCGCGCCACCGCATAACGCCGGGCAAATTCGAAATACACGCGCCAGTCGCCGCCGGGGCGGTAATGCTCCGTCAGGTTGGCGCTCTCCACGGTGACAGGCACCAGACCGGTCATGCGCGAAGCCTCGGCGATCTCGGACGCCGAAATCAGATGGGTCAGGAACGCCGCCGCGCCGTCGGGATTGCTGCAACTGCGGGTAATGCCCCATTGCCACGATGCCGCGCCTATCTTCGGGCCATGCCCAAAATCCGGCGGCGGCATGACCGCCAGGTCGCTGCCGAACTGTTCGCTGTATTCACGCGCCTTCCATGAGCCGGTGTAGTGGAACAAGGAGCGGCCTTGTTCAAAGGCGCGGTCGTCCGCCGGATGGCGCTCCGATAGCTTTTCCTTGAACAATCTGCCGTAATAGCGGCCGACACCGACCGCCGCATCGTTATTGAGCACGCCGTCCACGCGCAGATAGGTGGTGCGGTCCATCAGGTCGGTCCCGGCGCTTTGCAGCCATGACGAGAAAGCGTAGCTATACCATTCGCCCTGAAAGCGGCCATTCAGATCGAGCGGAAAACGATAGTGGCCGCTGCGCTTTGCCTTGACCAGGATGTCGTGGAATTCGGTCGCGGTATAAGGCTGTGCCATCGTTGCCTCGCGCACGCCGAGCGACGCCAGTTGGGAACGCCGGGCAAACAGCGCCAGCACCACATCCAGCTGGCCGATACTGTAGATATGGCCCTTGTAGGTGCCGCGGCCACCTTCCATCAGGCGCGCCAGCGCGTCGGCTGGCAGCAACTGGTCCAGCGGGCGGATATGGCCGGCCCAGGCGAAGTTGGGGACGGTAGGCTGATCCAGCGCAATGATGCACGGCAGTTGGCCGACCATCGAGGCGGCCGTGATCGACTCGGTGTAGGAGCCCTGCGGGATCGCTTCGACCGTCACCTTCCAGCGGGATTGTGAACGGTTGAAGCGCTCGACGGCAGCGCGGCCCGCCGCCATCTCCAGATCGCCGGTATCGTGGCGCCAGAGTTTGATGTTAACCGGCTCCGCCATCGCGGTGCCGGCCAACGCGGCCAGCAAAAGAAGCCATGCGCGCTTCATGACCTGGCCCTGGCTGGCGGTGCGGACACCGTGCCGCGCATGACGGGCACGCAAGGCACGCGGGCCGTCGCGGCAGTCTCACTGCCAGGGTCCAGCACATAACGTCCGGTGATTTCGCCGATTTCGCGGTATGGCAGCGCCACCGTTGTCAGGCCCGGATCGAGCGCTTCGGAAATCAGCCTGAAGTCGTCGAAGCCGACAATCGACACATCGGCAGGGACGCGCAGTCCGCGCCGCTGCAGAATGAAAATGACGCGCATCGCCATCTTGTCGTTGCCGCACAGGATGGCGGTGGGCTGGTCGTCGCTGGCGAACAGGCGGTCGACCGCGTTGGACAGATGCGCAAACTCATTGGCGTCGTCCGCCTCAGCGCCGTGGATCAGCCATTCCGGCTTAGGCGTGACGCCGTGTTCCCGCATTGCCCGATGAAAGCCGCGCACGCGCAGTTCGGTCGCAACCATGCCCGGAATCAGTTGCAGGAAGGCGATCTTGCGGTGCCCTGTCTGCAGCACAATCTGCGCAGCGGCATAGCCGCCGTTCTCATCATCCGGCACCACCTGCATATAGCGCCCTGCCGTTTCAAAGCAATTGGCCAGCGCGGTGGGCGTGCCGCCCAGCGGCATGCTCAGCTCCACCTGGCGATGGAAAGGCGTCGCAAACAGGATCGCCTCGACGCGGCGTTCGCGCATGTCGGCCACCAGGCGATGCGCCACGTCGGCATGGCCGCCGGTCTCGCCGATCAGCAACACTTTGCCCATCTGCTCGCATACCTGCTGGATGCCTTTGATGATCTCGGTGGAATCGGGGGTGGTGGTCAGTTGCTCCGCGATGACCGCAACCAGGCCGGTCGGGCGGCCACGCAGCATGCGCGCGGCGGCCGACGGCGTGAACTCCAGCGCCTGCATCGCCTGCTCAATACGGTTCCGGGTCTTTTCAGACACCTCAGTGCCGCCGTTCAGTACACGCGACACCGTTTTGATCGAAACGCCCGCCTTTTCAGCGACATCATGAATCGTTGCCACACCGTCTCCTCTGCTGCTGTTTTTTGAATCGACTCGCTTGGAACACCAAAATGTCCAACGTTGTCATTTTTAGGGATGATAAGCAATCCGCTGTTGGCCGTCAACACATAAAGCGAATTGGGCGGGGAGGAAACAACGTTGAATCCCTCGCCCTCCCCAGGTGTTTACTCCTCCGCATCTTTCAGGGCGCCGAGGTATTTCTTATAAATCGCCTCGACCCGGCCGGTTTTCTTCAGCTGCTTCAATCCGGCATTGAAGTCGTTGCGGATGGTCTCGTCCCGGAATACCGGCCGGTAATCCATGGGATTGAATTTGACAAAGCTGTGCACCTGCACCGGCTTCAGACGCACGCTCTGGTTGTTCCTTAACAGGTTGCTGAAATACCGGAAGATGTAGCGGTCGCTCAGCACCACATCATAGCGGCCGGCGGCCAGCGTCAACACTTGCAGCGACTGGTTGTTTTGCTCGAAATAGCCGCCCTCTTTTTTCACGCCGGCCAGCCATGCCGGGTAACGCTTGAGCGCGCCAGGAAAAGCAACCACCGTCAAGCCGTGCAGGTCGCGCGGCTCATGAATGGCCAGATGCCGCTCTTTCAGGGTAATGAAGACATTGTCGTAGAACACCGCCGGATCGCCGTAATAGGCCTTCACCATGCCCATGTCCTCGCCCAGGTCGGACATGGCGGCATCCACGCCGCCGGACTTGAACGCGTACGGGATGCGGGCAAACGGAAAATACACCGGCTTCAGGCTATGGCCGCGAAACGCCAGCGCCTCGCGGATGATTTCAATTTCAATGCCCGAATTCGTCGCCGGAAAACAGAAGGGCGGGATTTGTTCGCCAAACGCCATGCTGACCTCGGCGCTTTGAGCGGCAAACGGCCACGCCAACAGCCACCATCCATACCGCAGTACTGTCCTGAGGTTGCGCTGCAAAACCATCGATATCCACTTCCTCATTTCTTAAGCCTCATCATGCACACGGCCGCTGACTCTTGCCATCATGCCGCCCAGCCGGGCCGACGGCGCGGCCGCCAGCGCAAACCCGTGCGCCTGGCAAATCCGCCGTGCGATCGACCAGCCCAGCCCGCTGCCACTTTCGCCGCTGCCAGGCACGCGGAAAAAGCGTTCGCCCAGGCGCGCCAGCTGCGGCTGGCTCAGGCCAGGGCCGCTGTCGTCGACCTCCAGCGCGAACTGCGCATGCTCGCATGTCAGCCGCACATGGATGCTGGCCGATGTCGGACTGTAGCGTATAGCATTATCGATCAAATTGCGCGCCAGCAGGGCAAGCAGGATGTCATTGCCCCACACCGGGCAAGCCAAGCCGGCCTCCAGCCGCAGTTCCTGCCGCTTGTAGCCTGCCTGCGGCGCCAGCGCCGCCACCACTTGCCGCACCACCTCGCGCAGATCGACCCGGGTCAGCTCCGTCACGCCATTGGCCTCCAGGCGGGACAAGGTCAGCAATTGATCCACCAGCCGGGCGGCGCGGTCGCAGCCGCTGACGGTGGCGGCCAGGGCATGCTGGCGCGCCGCCGGGTCGGCCTCGGCTGCGGCCACTTGCGCCTGGACGCGGATCGCGGCGATTGGCGTGCGCAACTCGTGCGCGGCGTCGGCGGTGAAGCGCCGTTCGCTTTCCAGCAGCACGCTCACGCGTCCCAGCAAGTCATTGAGGGAGGAAAGCAAGGGTTGTAGTTCGCTGGTGAGGCCGTCGGCAACGATGGGGGCCAGCGCTGCCGGCTGGCGCGCCTGCACCGCCTGCCCCAGCGCGCGCAACGGCGCCAGGCCATGCCGCACGACGGCCCAGCTGGCGACGGCCAGTAACGGCAACGCGACCACCAGCGGCCACAAGGTGCTGCGCAGCACCGCCCATAAAATCGACTGCCGCGCCGCCGACCGTTCCGCTACCAGCACCAGCAGATCGCGGCTGCGGTCGGCCGCGGCAAACACCCGCCACGCCGTGCCGCCGGCCGCCACCGTGCGGTAGCCGGGCGCCGCGCCGCCGCTGACCGGCTGCGCCGGCGCATCGTCGGAACGCAGCACCAGCTTGCCGGCCTGGAATACCTGGAACAGCACCGTCGGCTGCGGCTGGCGGACGGCAAGGCGGTCGGCCACGATATCGTCGTCGTCAAAGTCGCCATAGCGCTGCACCAGCAGCAAAGCGGCCGATTGCGCCAGATGGGCGTCAAGCAGTTCGTTGACTTCGTGGCGCGCATCGATCCAGGTCACGCCCGCCGCAATCAGCCAGATCAGGGTCAATACCGCCAGCACCGAGCGGATCAGGCGGCCCTGCATGGAGACCGGACGCGCCCGCATATCAGGCCGCCGTCCGCAGCAGCATATAGCCGAGGCCGCGCACCGTCTGGATCAGACCCGCGCCCAGCTTGCGCCGCAGATTGTGGATGTGCACTTCGATGGCATTGCTCTCCACCTCCTGCCCCCAACTGTACAACGCTTGCTCCAGCTGCTCGCGCGACAGCACCCTGTCGGGGTTGAGCATGAAGGCATGCAGCAGACTGAATTCGCGCGCCGACAGTGCCACCGGCGCGCCGCCCTGGCGCACCACGCGCGCCGCCGCATCCAGCTCCACATCCTGGGCGCGCAAGTACTGCCGCACCTGGCCGTGGGCGCGCCGCACCAGCGCCCGCAGGCGCGCCGCCAGTTCAAACAGGTCCACCGGCTTGACGACATAGTCGTCGCCGCCCAGATCCAGCCCGCGTATCCGGTCCGGCACGGCGTCGCGCGCGGTCAGGATCAGCACCGGCACGGTGACGCCGGCGGCGCGCACCTCCTCCAGTACCGCCAGGCCATCCTGCAACGGCAGCCCGAGGTCGAGCACGGCAGCGGCATAGGGCGGCTGGGTGCGCAGTTCGCGGGCGGCGGCCAGGCCGTCGCGCACCCAGTCGACTTGAAAGCCGAGCTGGCGCAGGCCGGCCTGCAGGCCGTCCCCCAGCAGCGTATCGTCTTCGGCAAGCAGGATGTGCATGTGACGATTATCCCATGAATGCAACCTCAGCTATCGCGTTTGCGGCCGGTGAACATGGCTTTCACCAGGTTCTCGCGGTGCAGCCAGCTGGCCGCCAGCACGCCGGCCACATGGACCGCGACGATGGCCAGCATCAGCCCGGCAATCGATTCATGCACCTCTTCCATCCACTCGCCGGCGCGGCCGGTGTACAGCAGCCAGCCGGACGCCACCGTCGCCAGCGTGGTCGCCAGCATCAGCACGATAGCCACCGCGCCGGCCGGATTGTGGCCGGTGTAGTGCTGCGGCTTCCCGCTCAGCAGCGAGCGCAGGTAGGCCAGCACGGCGCGCGGCCCGCGCACAAAACTGGAGAAGCGGGCGTGGCGGCTGCCGCACACGCCCCACACCAGCCGGAACGCCACCAGCGCCGCCATCCCATAACCCAGCGCGACATGCAGCAGGCGCCAGTGCTCCTGCTCCGCGGTCAGCCACGCACCGGCAAAGCAGCCGACCATCAGCCAGTGGAACAGGCGCACTTTCCAGTCCCATACCGCCACTTCCCGTTGTTTAATCCGCTGCATATGATCCTCCTGCGTTAATCGTCTTTGCAACATGATCGCGCCGCCACATTAAGGTTTTCTGAGCATGGGCACGCAGCAGCGCGACGGTGCTTGCGTTCGCCACGGAATCAGGCATGCTGGCCGTATCGCCCAAGATGACCGCCACAGGACACCCCATGACGGAAGCAGAGACAGGTCTGACAGCAGAGGAAGCGGCGCAGCGCCTGCGCCGCGACGGTGCCAACGAACTGACGGCCGCGCGCGGCCCGGGCGGCTGGCGCCTGCTGCGCGAGGTGGCCAGCGAGCCCATGTTCCTGCTGCTGGTGGCCTGCGGTGCGATTTACCTGCTGCTGGGCGACCGCAACGAAGCGCTGATGCTGCTGGGCTTTGTGGTGCTGGTGATGGGCATCAGCTTCTTCCAGCAGCGGCGCACCGAGCGCTCGCTGGAAGCGCTGCGCGACCTGTCGTCGCCGCGCGCGCTGGTCATCCGCGACGGCCGCCAGACGCGCATCGCCGGCCGCGAACTGGTGGTCGGCGATCTGGTCCTGCTGGCCGAGGGCGACCGGGTGCCGGCCGATATCGCCTTGCTGGCCGCCGCCAACCTCACTGTCGACGAATCCATGCTGACCGGGGAGTCGGTCACGGTGAACAAATACGGCAACGCCGGCAAGGACAGCCTGGTCTATGCCGGCACCCTGGTCACGCAGGGCAGCGCCAGCGGCCAGGTCACGGCCACCGGGGCGCGCAGCGCGCTGGGCCGCATTGGCGCCTCGCTGGCCGCGCTGGGCGGCGAGCTGACGCCGATCCAGCAGGAAACACGGCGCGTGGTGCGCGCGGTCGCGATCGGCGGCCTGAGCCTGGCCGCCGGGCTGGCCGCCGTCCACTGGTGGCTGCGCGGCGACCTGCTGCAAGGCCTGCTGGCCGGCCTGACGCTGGCCATGGCCATCCTGCCGGAGGAATTGCCGGTGATCCTGACGCTGTTCCTCGGCCTGGGCGCCTGGCGGCTGGGCCGGGAACAGATCCTGGCGCGCAGCATTCCCGCCATCGAACTGCTGGGCGCGACCACCGTGCTGTGCGTCGATAAAACCGGCACCCTGACCGCCAACCGCATGCAGGTGGCCCAGCTGTGGTCGGAGCGGACGCGCCACGCCGGCCCGGCGGCGTTGCCGGAGGAACTGCACGGCTTGCTGGAATATGCGGTCCTGGCCAGCCATCGGCGCGCCTACGATCCGATGGAAGCCGCCATCACGGCGGCCGGCGCGCACTGGCTGGCCAACACCGAACACCTGCATGCCGACTGGACGCTGATCGACGACTACCCGCTGTCGCGCCACATGCTGGCCATGTCGCGCGTGTGGCAGTCGCCGGACCGGGCGGCCTACCTGATCGCCGCCAAGGGCGCGCCGGAAGCCATTATCGACCTGTGCCACCTGACGCCGGAGCACGCGGCCGCCATCGCCGCCGAAGTGGCCGCCATGGCCAGTCAGGGCCTGCGCGTGATCGGCGTCGCCCGCGCCACCTTCCCGGCCGCGCCACTGCCGGACCATCAACACGGGTTCGAGTTTGTCTTTCTCGGTCTGGTCGCCCTGCACGATCCGGTGCGGCCGGAGGTGCCGCAGGCGGTGGCCGCCTGCCACGCGGCCGGCATGCGCGTGGTGATGATTACCGGCGACCATCCGGCCACCGCGCAAGCGATCGCCCGTCAGGCGGGAATCGCCGGCGGTACGCTGAGCGGCGCCGAGCTGGCGGCGCTGAACGAGGCGCAGTTGCAGGCACGGCTGGACCAGAGCGCGGTGTTCTGCCGCATCGCCCCGGAGCAGAAGCTGCGTCTGGTGCAAGCCTTCCGGCGCCGCGGCGACATCGTTGCCATGACCGGCGACGGCGTCAACGATGCGCCGGCGCTCAAGGCGGCCAGCATCGGCGTGGCGATGGGCGCGCGCGGCACCGACGTCGCGCGCGAGGCGGCCGGCCTGGTGTTGCTCAAGGATGATTTCGCCTCGCTGCTGCTGGCGGTGCAGCACGGCCGCCGGCTGTTTGCCAACCTGCGCAAGGCCATCGTCTTTATCGTGGCGGTCCATGTGCCCATCGTCGGCCTGTCGGTGCTGCCGGTGCTGCTCGGCTGGCCGATGTTGCTGATGCCGGTGCACATCCTGTTCCTGCAGCTGGTGATCGATCCGGCCTGCTCCATCGTGTTCGAGGCCGAGCCGATGGAACAAGGCGCCATGGCCGCGCCGCCGCGCAACCCCGGCCAGCACTTGTTCGAGCGCGACATCCTGGTGCGCGGCCTGCTGCAGGGCGGCGGCCTGCTGGCGATGCTGGCCGGCTTCTACCTGCTGGTGCAGACACGCACCGGCGCCGACGACATGGCCCGCAGCGCGACCTTCCTCACGCTGGTGCTGTCCAATCTGGGCCTGATCTACGCCAACCGCAGCTGGACGCTACCGGCATGGCGGCCGCCGCATGGCCGCAACCGGCCGCTAGTCTGGATCAGCTTGGCGACCGTGCTGCTATTGCTGCTGGCGCTGGGATCGGCAGCGGCGCGCACCCTGTTTGCCTTCTCCCTGCCGGAGCCGCCACTGCTGCTGGCCAGCGGCCTGCTGGCCTTGCTGGCCACGCTCTGGTTCGAACTGGTGAAACGCCTGCAGACGCGCCGGAACATCGGCCGCCCTTAGCGGCGCATACGCCAGCGTTCCAGCACTTCAAACAGCCCCATGCCGGCCAGCATGGCTGCCACAAACCACACCGCCTTGAACTCGCCGGCGCCGAGCGCGACCAGCGCCGGCCCCGGGCAAAAGCCAGCCACGCCCCAGCCGATGCCAAACAGCAGGCTGCCGCCGACCAGGCGGCGGTCGATCGTACGGTTGCTGGGCAGGCGCAGCGGTTCGCCGCACAGCGACAGGCTGCGGCGCGCCGCCACGGCAAAGGCCACCACACCCACGCCGACCGCCCCTCCCATCACCAGCGCCAGCGACGGATCCCAGTTGCCGGCCAGGTCAAGGAAGCCCAGCACCTTGGCCGGATTGGCCATGCCGGAAACAATCAGCCCGATGCCGAACACCAGCCCCGCCAGCAGTGCAGTCACAATCAACATAATGCCTCCCTTATCCCGCCAGATGGCGCAGTACATACACGGTCGCGAAACCGGCCGCCATGAAAACGCCGGTGGCAACCAGCGAACGCGGCGACAGGCGCGAAATGCCGCACACACCGTGCCCGCTGGTGCAGCCGGAACCATAACGGGTGCCGACACCGACCAGCAGGCCGGCCAGTACCAGTGCGCCATGACCGGTGTCGATACGGACTTCCGGCAGCCGGGCAAACAGCGCATACAGCAGCGGCGCGCCCAGCAGGCCGGCGACAAAAGCGACGCGCCAGGCGCTATCCCCTTTCACCGGTGCCAGCAGGCCGCCGAGGATGCCGCTGATGCCGGCGATGCGTCCGTTCGCCAGCAACAGCAGGGCGGCGGCGGCGCCCACCAGCGCGCCGCCCAGCAGCGCCGCATAGGGCGTAAAGTGCAGCCAGTCGATATTCATCTCTCCTCCTTGGGACAATAAAGGCGGTACAGCAGGCCCAGGATTTCCAGCAGCTCCGGCGACGCCACGCGATAGAAAATCTTCTTGCCCTCGCGACGCGGCACGATGCTGCCCTCATTGCGCAGCACGCTCAGCTGCTGCGACAGGGTGGGCTGGCGGATGTCGAGCGCTTCCTCCAGCTCGCTCACGCACATCTCGCCCTGGGAAAGCTGGCACAGCAGCAGCAAGCGCTCTTCGTTCGCCAGCAGCTTGAGCGCGCCCACCGCCTGGCCGGCAGCGGCACGCAGCACATCGATCTTGATTTGTTTGGTTCGGGTCATACGAACATAATATCTGTCGATATTATATAAGTCAATATAATTAAAAACGGCACGCCGGCGCTAGCCGCCGTTGCGGAACACGGATGGCGACACGCCCGTCCAGCGGATGAAGGCGCGGCGGAAGTTGGCGGTGTCGGTATAGCCGAGGGTAAAAGCGATTTCATCGATGGACAGCTTGCCCAGCTTGAGATGCTCAACCGCCAGCCGTTGCCGCACCTCGTCGATCGCGGCGCGGTAAGACGTGCCCTCCTCCACCAGGCGCCGGTGCAGGGTGCGCGGCGTAACATTGAACAGGCGCGCCGCCACGTTCAGCGAAGGGAAGACGCCCGGCGTTTCCAGCAGCAGGCGTTGCAGCTTGCCGGCCCAGCTTTGCTGCTGGGTGCTCTTGTCCAGCTCTCTCTGGCACACCTGCACGGCCTGATGCAGCGTGACCGGATCGGCCATGCTCAGCGCGATATCGAGCCCCTCGGCGGCAAAGGTGAAGCCGCACCACGGCTGGCTGTAATGCACCGGGCAGCCGAACATCTCGCCCGCCAGCGGCGCGTACGACGGCGCGGCATACGGAAAGCAGACCTGTAGCGTGCGCACCGCGCCGCCGGTGATGTGGTCGAACAGGTTCTTGACGGTGAGGACGATGGTGTCCAGCACCGAATGGCGCACCACCTGCAGCGGTATGGCTTCCTCGAAAATGACGCGCACCGCGCCGCCCATCGTAACGTGACGCACCCGCACCAGCTGCGTGCGGATTTGCAGGTACTGCTCCATCAGCGTGACGGCGTCGCGCAGGGTGGCGCTATTCATGGCGGCGTAACCCAGCATGCCATGGCTGTTTATTTGCATGCGCTCGCCGACCAGCAGGCCGAAGGCCGGCTCGCCCGTGGCCGCGATGGCGTCCTGCACCAGCTGCTCAAACTCGTCCAGCGCCAGCATCTGCACATCGCCCGCCAGCGGGGCGTCCCACTGCTTGCGGCGGAACGATGCCGGCATCTCCGCATTCATGCGGGCCACCTGGTCGACGAGCTGGCGGATATACTGGACTGGCAGGGCAAATTTCTGGGAGCGCATGATTCATTGTCAAGAAATGACTAGTTAATGTCAATACAGCACCTCGTGCGGCGGGAGCCTGCGCCCTACCATGGCGCTGTCACATTACAACACTAAAGACGATGGCAGGAGACAGCATGGAATTTGATTACGTGATTGTCGGCGGCGGCTCAGGCGGCGCAACGCTGGCGGCGCGCCTGACGGAAGACCCTCAAGTATCGGTATGCCTGATCGAAGCCGGCGGCGATGGCCGCGGCATCCTGGTGCGCGCACCGGCCGCCGTGGTGGCCACGGTGCCGGGCCGGCCGAAGATCAACAACTACGCCTTTCTGACCGAGCCGCAGCCGGGCCTCAACGGCCGTCGCGGCTACCAGCCGCGCGGCCGCTGCCTCGGCGGCTCCAGCGCCATCAACGCCATGCTGTACATCCGCGGCCAGCGCCAGGACTACGACGACTGGGACCGCAACGGCGCGCCCGGCTGGTCGTTCAGCGACGTGCTGCCCTACTTCAAACGCTCCGAAGGCAATGAGCGCGGTGCCAGCGAGCTGCATGGCGGCGACGGCCCGCTGCAGGTGTCCGAGCAGCGCAATCCGCGTCCGATTACCGAGGACTTCGTGCGCGCCGGCGTGGAGTGCGGCTATCCGCACAATCTCGATTTCAACGGCCCGCAGCAGGAAGGCGTGGGCATTTATCAGGTCACGCAATTCCACGGCGGCGCGCGCAACGGCGAGCGCTGCTCTGCCGCCGCGGCCTATCTGCACCCGGTGCAGGACAGCCGCCGCAACCTGGCGGTGCTGACCGGAACGCAAGCCACGCGCATGCTGTTCGACGGCCGTCGGGCCACCGGCGTCGAAGTGCGGCGCGGCGGCGGCCTCGAAGCGATACGCGCGCGGCGCGAGGTGGTGCTTGCGGGCGGCGCGTTCAACACGCCGCAGTTGTTGATGCTGTCCGGCGTCGGCGATCCGCAGGAGCTGGCGCGGCACGGCATACCGGTGCATCACGCCCTGCCCGGCGTGGGCAAGAACCTGCAGGACCATCTGGACTTTATCCTGCCCTACCGGTGCGATGAGAAAGATTTGTTCGGGCTTGCGCCGGGCGGCGCGCTGCGCATCGCCAGAGCGATCAACCAGTGGCGCAAGAACGGCCAGGGGATGATCGCCACGCCGTTTGCGGAGGGTGCGGGATTTATCAAATCATCGCCGGAACAGGAACGGCCGGATTTGCAGCTGCACTTCCTGATCGCCATGGTGGACGATCACGCGCGCAAGCTGCGCTTCGGTTATGGCTTCTCCTGCCATGTGTGCGTGCTGCGGCCAAAGTCGCGTGGCGAAGTGGGACTGTACGATGCCGATCCACTGTCGGCGCCGCGCATCGATCCGAAATACCTGTCGCATCCGGACGATCTGGCGTTGTTGATGGCGGGTGCGCGCAAGACGCACGCCATCATGAATGCGCCGTCGCTGGCCAAGTATGCGCACCGCAGCGTCTATCCGGTGGACTTCAACGATGATGCTGACCTGGCGGCGCAGATCCGTGCGCGGGCCGACACCATTTACCACCCGGTCGGCACCTGCAAGATGGGCACTGACGAAATGGCGGTGGTGGATCCGACACTGCGCGTGCATGGCCTGGACGGCTTGCGCATCGTGGACGCATCGGTTTATCCATCGCTCATCAGCGGGAATACCAATGCGCCCACCATCATGATCGCCGAACGCGCGGCGGAGTGGATGCGCGCTACTTAGATCACGCCACGGCGTTTCTGGTCACGCTCGATGGATTCGAACAGGGCTTTGAAATTGCCTTCGCCGAAGCCATCGTCGCCCTTGCGCTGGATGAATTCGAAGAACACAGGACCCAGCTGGGTTTCCGAGAAGATCTGCAGCAGCAGGCGCGGTTTGCCGTCCACCACCGAGCCGTCCAGCAGCAGGCCGCGTGATTGCAGCTCGGCGGCGTTTTCGCCATGACCCGGAACGCGGCTGTCCAGCATTTCGTAGTAAGTCTCTGGCGGCGCGGTCATCAGCGGCACGCCGGCGGCGCGCAGTTTATCGACGGTGCCGATCAGGTCTTCGGTCAGCAGCGCAATGTGCTGGATGCCTTCGCCGTTGAACTTCATCAGGAACTCTTCGATCTGGCCGCCGCCTGCCTTGCCTTCCTCGTTCAGCGGAATGCGGATCTTGCCGTCCGGCGCAGTCATGGCGCGCGAGGTCAGGCCGGTGTATTCGCCCTTGATATCGAAGTAGCGGATTTCCTTGAAGTTGAACAGGCGTTCGTAGAACGAAGCCCAGTAGCTCATGCGGCCGCGATAGACGTTGTGGGTCAGGTGGTCGATGATCTGCAGGCCATGACCGGCCGGGTGGCGGTCCACACCGTCGATGAATTCAAAGTCGATATCGTAGATCGAGGCGCCGTCTTCAAAGCGGTCGATCAGGTACAGCGGCGCGCCGCCGATGCCCTTGATGGCCGGCAGGCGCAGTTCCATCACGCCGGTCTGCATGTCCATGGCCTGTGCGCCCAGTTCCAGCGCGCGGGCGTAGGCCTGGTGCGAATTGCGCACGCGGAAAGCCATGCCGCAGGCCGACGGGCCATGCTCCGCCGCGAAGTAAGCGGCCGGGCTGTGAGGTTCCTGATTGATGATGAAGTTGATGCCGCCCTGACGGTACAGCTGCACGTTCTTGGAGCGGTGGTTCGCCACCTTGGTGAAGCCCAGTTGCGCGAACACGGTTTCCAGCAGGCCTGGCACCGGCGATGCGAATTCCACGAATTCAAAGCCCATCAGGCCCATAGGGTTGTCGAACAAGTCTGCCATGTTATTTTTCCTTTTTAGTTTGGTGATAGCTGCCGGTGCCGCGCGTGACCAGCACGTCCTCGGGCAGGATGGTGCCCGGCTGGAGCACCGGCTTTTGCTGCACTTGCTCGTACAGCGGGGCGAAATCGGTGTGCGCCAGTTGCAGCAGCTCGTCGAGATCGCGGATGACGAAATAGGTTTCCTGGAAGTCGTCGATGCGGTAATCGGTCTGCATCACGCGCGGCAGATCGAAGCGCACGCGGTTGGGCGAGGCGTCGTCCAGCGCGAAGATCGATTCGGTGTAGGACGACACAATGCCGGCGCCATACAAACGCAAGCCATCCTTCTGCTGCACCAGGCCGAATTCCACGGTGTACCAGTAGACGCGCGCCAGCAGGTCCAGCACGCCCTTCTCCTTGGCGCGCAGGCCGCCGACGCCATACGCCTGGATGTAATCGGCGATGATGGGATTCATCAGCAGCGGCACGTGGCCGAACACGTCGTGAAACACGTCCGGCTCCTGCAGGTAGTCCAGCTGGTCGGCGCGGCGGATGAACTGGCCGGCCGGGAAGCGGCGGTTGGCCAGGTGTTCGAAGAACACTTCATCCGGCACCAGTCCCGGCACCGCCACCACTTGCCAGCCGGTGTGCTGCATCAGCACCTCGCTCAGCTGGCGGAAGTCGGGGATTTGGTCCGGGGCGATCGGCAGCGCGCGCATGCCGGCCAGGAATTCGTCACAGGCGCGGCCTTCCAGCAGCTTGCTCTGGCGCTCGAACAGCGTTTTCCACACCGCGTGCTGCTCCGGCGTGTACTTGTCCCATTGCTGGTCGATGGTCCAGTCGTCGCGCTGGCCCGGTGGCAGGTCAGACAAGTGCATGGCTAAATCCCTGGGCGATGGTGTCGCAGAATTGCGCGAGGTCGAAGTCTTTTTGCGTCAGGCCGCCGGCATCGTGCGTGGTCCAGGTGACGTGCACCTTGTTGTAGACATTGCTCCACTCCGGATGGTGGTTGCGCTTTTCCGCCGTCAGCGCCACGGCGCTCATGAAGGCGAAGGCTTCCACGAAGCCGGCGAATTTGAAATCGCGGCTGATGGACAGTTGGTCCGCCGCCAGCGACCAGCCTTGCGGCACGGGCGTTTTGGTGAGGTCGATTTTTTCCATATCAGTTCTCCGTCATGACTTGAACCATGGCCTGCGCCACCGGCGCCACGCCTGCGTTGCTCAGGGCCGCGAGACACATGCGGCCGGAATCGATCAGATACACGCCATGTTCATCGCGCAGCTTGCGGATCTGCTCCACCGGCAAACCGGTGAAGCTGAACATGCCCTGCTGGACGCGCAGGTATTCAAAATCGCCGCCCGGCAGGCGCGCTTGCAGCTCGGCGTGCAGCGCGCTGCGGATGTGCTTCATGCGCATGCGCATGGCGCTCAGCTCCTGCTCCCACTGGGCGCGCAGTTGCGCGTCCTGCAGCACGGTGGCGATCACGCGCGCGCCGTAGCCCGGTGGGCTGGAGTAGTTCTTGCGCACGGCCGACTGCAGTTGCCCCAGCACATTCGCCATTTCGCCGGCGTTCTTGCAGGTGACGTGCAGCGCGCCGCAACGCTCGCCGTAGATGGCGAAATTCTTGGAATAGGAACTGGCGACCAGCAGAGGGATATTCTGCGCCGCAAAGTGGCGGATCGCAAACGCATCTTCCTCGATGCCGTCGCCGAAACCTTGGTAGGCGATATCGAAGAACGGCAGCAGGCCGCGCTCCTGTACCACCAGCGCCAGCTCGCGCCATTGCTGCTGGTTGAGGTCCGCGCCGGTCGGATTGTGGCAGCAGGCGTGCAGCACCACGATGTCGCCGGCGGGCAGCGCGCGCAACGCGGCCAGTATGGCATCGAAAGCAACGCCGTGGGTAGCAGGCGAATAGTAGGGATAAGTGCCCACTTCAAAACCGGCGCCGCCAAAGATGCCCCTGTGATTGTCCCAGGTCGGATCGCTGACCCAGACACGCGCTTGCGGGAACCACGCTTTCAGGAAGTCGGCGCCGACTTTCAGCGCGCCCGAACCGCCCAGCGTCTGGATGGTGGCGATGCGTTCCGCCTGCGCCTCGCCGAACACCAGCTTGCGCGACTGTTCGCGGTAGGCCGGCGAGCCGGCCATCGGCAAGTAAGGATGGGGATGGAAGGATTGCGCCAGCTGCTTTTCAGCGGCGGCGACCGCGCCCATCAACGGGATGCGCTGCTCGTCGTTCAGGTACACGCCGATGCTCAGGTTGATTTTCGCCGGCCGCGGATCGGCCGCGAATTGTTCGTTCAGCGTGAGGATGGGATCCCCCGCAAATGCTTCAATATGCTGAAACATTTCGTCTCCTGATTTTATGGTGAAAACAGGAAGAGCTTAAACCTCAAAAGCCGGGAAAAGTAACCGCTTTTAACGGAGTTTTGTATAATTTCCGCACAAATTATTCAATTTTCCATATTGAGGCGCACAAAATGATCACCACTATCGACAAGTTCGATTTGCAGCTATTGACCGAGCTGCAGCGCGACGGCCAGGCCACCAACAGCGCGCTCGGCAACAAGATCCATTTGTCCACCTCGCAGGTGAGCCGGCGCGTCCAGCGCCTGCAGGAAGGCGGCGTGATCGACCACTATGCGGCCATCATCGATCCGGTGGCGGTGGGGCTGGATGTGATGGCCTTCACCGAAGTCACGCTGGACCACCACAGCCCTTCCGCCAGCGAGCGCTTTGAAAAGGAAGTGGCCGAGCTGCCCGAAGTGACCGAGTGCTACACCCTGGCCGGCCGCGCCGACTATCACCTGCGCGTGGTGGCGCCGGACCTGGCGGCGCTGTCCAAATTCATGACCGAGAAAATCCTGCGCATTCCCGGCGTGGCGCAGATGAAGTCCACCGTCACGCTGCGCAAGATCAAGCACACCCACGTGCTGCCGCTGGATCACGTCATGCAGCCGACCGAAACCCGCAAGCGCGTCCAGTTCACCTAGCGCGGCTGTAACAGCGACGTAACGGTAATGATACTTATCGGTGTAGCAGGAAGCTGCTAGCGTAAGGCCTCCAGACCTCTATTGCATTGGGAGTCCACGTCATGCGCGACCTGAACGCATCCGAAGAGCAAGACGCCAGCCAGCTTCATTTGCTGGAAGAGCGGCAACGCCTGTCGACGTCTGCCTTGTGGCGCTGGCAGCGGCAATTCTTTGAAGAACAAGCCATCGACGCGTGGCGCCACAGCATCGTGCCGCATTACCTCACCAGCAATACCTTTATCGCGCAAGCCTATGCCAAGGTGGTATTCGGCTACCTGCGCGATCTGGTGCGGCATCCGCACCAACCGCTCAAGCAGCAACAAACCGTGCATATACTGGAGCTGGGCGCCGGCTGCGGACGCTTCTCCTATCACTTCCTGAAAAAGTTCCTGCCGATGCTGGCACAGTCCCCGCTCAGCGAGGTCCGCATCCGCTACGTGATGAGCGATTTCTCGCGCGGGAATCTGGCGTTCTGGCTGCAGCACCCCTTCCTGCAGCCTTATATCGAACAAGGCGTGCTCGATTTCGCGCTGGCCGATCTCAGCCAGCCACAGGACGTGGTGCTGCAGCACTCAGGCATCGTACTGTCCGGCGACCCGCTGGTGGTGCTGGCCAACTATGTTTTCGACAGCGTCGAACAGGATGCCTTTTATGTTCACGATGGCGTGTTGTACGAAAGCCTGATTTCGCTTCACAGTCCGCAGGCGGAAGCCGATCCACCCGATCCCGCCATACTGCAACGCCTGCAAGCCTCCTTCCACAACGCGCCGGCCAGCGCCGATTACTATCCCGAAAAGGAACTCAACCGGATTCTGGCCGCGTACCGCGATACGCTGGTGGACAGCCATGTGCTGATGCCGGCCCAGGCCATGCGCTATCTTGCGCATCTCAAGCGCATCAGCGGCAACCGCATGCTGCTGCTCTCGGGGGACAAGGGCGTGGCGCGCGAGGAAGAGCTGTTATTCAATCAGCCGCCGCACCTTGCCAGCCACGGCAGCATTTCACTTGCCGTCAATTACCACGCACTGGCCCAGTTCGCCGAGCTCCACGGCGGCTGTGCGATGCACATGCCGAGGCTGCACAACGGCCTGCATATCTGTGCCCTCGCTTTCGAACCGCAGCCGCTGACGCACGATAGCAAGCTGCTGCTGGAAACCCGGCTGGCGTTCAACCAGCATATCTGCCAGCTCAGTCCGGGCGACTTCTATTTGTTGAAACGCTTTATTCAACCGAATGCCGCCCATCTGAAACTGCCGCAAATTCTGGCGTATCTACGCATGAGCGGCTGGGACAGCGCGAACTTTCATGGCTGCTATCCAGCCATCATGAACAATACGGAAGCGCTGGAAAATCCGCTCCGGCACGAGCTTGCCATGATGGCGAAGCAGGTGTGGGACACCTACTATCCCCTGGGCGAGCAAGCCGACCTGGGCCATACCCTGGGAAACCTGATGTATGAGCTCGATTATTTCGAGGAAGCCATCACGTACCTGCAGCATTCGCGCGCGCTCTACGGCGATGCGGCGCATACCTTGTACAACATCGGTATGTGCCACTACAACCTGCAACGCCAGCCGCAGGCATTGGAGTATGTGCGCCATGCGCTGCGTCTCGATCCGGCCTATGAGCCAGCACGGGTGATGCTGATCGAGCTGCGCGCCGAGATGCGTCAACTGGCATGAAAATCCCGGCTCCCGCTACAGCGCAGGTGGACACACAAACATTGCAGGGCAAAGAAAATCACAAGGATCTCCGCCCGGAAGCGCTGGCTTCGCAGCAGCGCGCAGCACTGGCAAAGCAAAGCAGCTCGGCCATGCAGCTGAGCGTACGGCAGCAGATGATGGATGCCAGTCGGCGCACCTCTCATCTGCAGGGTCTGGTCACGCCTCAGTCCAGGCCGGGCATCGATCCCATCCAGGGACAGTTTTGGCGAGACAGAAACAGACAAGTCGCGGAAGAAAAATTACCAGGCCCGGATTTGGAAGATGAGACCGTCAATAACCGCTTCAGGGCCATGCGGCGCAGCCGCACCCGGTACATTGCGCCGGATGGAATCGAGAACAACCGGGCCGCCTGGTTGAATCTACCGGCGCTGGCCGAGGAGGAAGACACAGAAGACGAATTGCCGTCAGAGGCAGCAGCGGCGATAGTCAGCGATGACGAAGACGATGATGTCGAAGTCAAGCGGCCCGTGGCTGCGGCTGCCGCCGCGGCAGAGACCAGCGATGATGATGATGACGAGGGCGAGACCAAAGACACCTCAATCAAGCTAGGCTCCAGGCGTATCGTTTACCGTGCCAAACGGGCATATAAGAAGAACCTTGAAGAAGATCTCAGGCAGGATTTTTTCGGCGGCCGTTTTCCTTCGGGAGCAAAAGCCAGATTGAACGGCTGGATCAATAATCCGAATGAAACCAAAGACTTCCCCAGCCTGGATGCGTTGGCAGCCGAGCTGCGCCCCCCTGCCGCCGCCAAACGCAAACGCAACGGCGAGCGCAAGGTCTATGATCCCGAGATCCACCTGCCAAGGGCGGCCAATACGGATATTGGCCGCAACGTCGACTTCCGGACACATCGCGCGTTCAGGACGGAACGGCGCATCCGGCGCAGATTCCCCCAGAAGTTGCTGAATCTCTACGTGACCCGATATGTCCGCGCCGACGGAAAAGGCATCAAGGTCGTCACCGTCTCCCAGCCCGCCGGAGCGCTGCCGGCAGGCCACGAAAGCATGTCGCTCGGCGCCCTGGTGGCACGTACCCATATAGGGCATTCGGAACACCAGACAGACCTCATTGAGAAAAAGTACGCGGCAATTCGCGGCCTGCGACGCACCATGGAAGCAACAACGCGCGAACAATGCCTGGCCTGCCGACGGGACTTTCCAATCCGTGCGACCGGATCGCACTTCTTCGGCTCCCCCTACCCTGCACCGGCAAATCATATCCACAATGCAGCGTTGAGAGCCAAGATCATTGCCAATGGCGGAGTCATAGGCGGAATAAAAGGACTTTCAGCAGACGAACGTCGCCTGTTTTCCGAAGCCAAAGACAGCGCGACATTTTCCCGCCGGGCGGAAAAGCTGGTCCTGAACCAATGGATCACGAAACTTGAGCGCGAAAATACCGACTCCGACGGCGACTACTCGGACGACGATGATGAAATACATATCGCGTCCAATGTACTAAAGGGACGAAAAAACCCACGCTTCGGAGCGTTCAAAAAGCTCGGCAAGGGAAATATCACGATTATTCCGGACGATCAATTGATGCCGGATCATGAATATAAGGCGCAAGCAACATGGATTGAAACGCAACGCGCCAGAGCGGCAGCAGACTCGCAGGAAGACGATGATGATGACGAGGATGCAGCGCTATCGTCCGACGACGAGGAGGAACAAGAGGCCAAGTCGACAAGGCAGAAGCCCCAACCGGACGCAGGCGGTGCAAACAAGAGACAAAAGCGGGACTGAGCGCCACCCCGCCATCCTGCTCCGCGCCTAAAAACTCTTCCCAGTCGCCATCGCCTAGCGCGCGGCGCGGCGCGTGCTGTGGCTGCGGCGGCTCTTGCGGCGGGAGGCGGAACGGGCCGCCGGCTTGTGGCGCGGTTTCGCTTCTTTGGTCTCGCCCGACTCGGCCCGCTGTTTGTTGACGATACGCGCGGCCACCTCTTCCTCGCGGCCGGCGTAGCGCCCCTCCTGTTTGAACTTGCGCTCCAGCTTCTGATACTCGCGCTCCCGCTTGGGACTGGCTCCTCTGGGCATGATGATTCTCCTTGATCTCCGATCAGGCCAGCTTAGGATTTCGGCCAGCCACGGTCTGTACGGCAGCTCACCGCTGGAAGGAATCCGGCGCGCCCAGAAATCACTTTGAGCTAGACTGGGCAACCCACATCCAAGGAGTGTTGCTCATGGAAACTCAAGAACTGCATCGCGGCCGTTTGATCGACCACATCCAGTTGGTGGTGCGCGACCTGCCGGCTTCGCAAAAATTCTACAGCGCGATCTTTGAAGTGCTGGGCGTGCCCATCGGCGGCACCGGGCCGGGCTTCTTCTGGGCCGACGAACTATTCGTCTCCACCGCGGATAGCCCGGCGGCGCAAGGCGTGCTGACCGGCCGCCACCACCTCGCCTTCCAGGCCAAGGACCGCGCCACGGTGGACGCCGCATACAAAGCCGCGCTGGCCAACGGCGGCAAGGACAACGGCGCGCCGGGCGAACGTCCCTACCACCCCGGCTACTACGCCGCCTTCATGCTCGACCCGGACGGCAACAACATCGAAGCCGTGTTCCACGGCGAAGCCAGGCGCAGCGCGCCATCGGTGCACATCACGTTTTAGGAGGCTACTGACAGAAACTGACTGCGCTGCTGAATAGAATGAGTTTCACTTTTCTTTCAGGAGACTTTCAATGAAACCGAACACTGTCAGCGCTGTCGCCCACCTCAACTTCCGTGGCCAGGCGCGCGATGCGCTCAATTTCTACCAGTCCGTGTTTGGCGGCGAAGTGATGGCGATGACCTACAAGGATTTCGGCCAGGTGACCGACGAAGCGGAAGCGGATCAACTGATCTGGGGCCAGGTCGCGGCCGACAACGGCTTCCGCGTCATGGCCTACGACGTCCCTTCCGCAACGCCGTATCACCCTGGCCAGAACGCCTTCCTGGTCGCGCTGGAAACCGAGACGCCGGGACAAGTCAGCGCCTACTGGGACAAAATCGCCAACGGCGCCACCATCACCGTTCCGCTGGCGCCGGCGCAATGGACGCCGCTGTTCGGCATGCTGACCGACCGCTTCGGCATCGCCTGGGCCTTGAGCGTGGCCACACCGCAGAACGGCTAAGCAATCAGGCGTCGTGATAAGCTGATTCGAGTTCTTCGCGGCGGGGAGCGTCGGCGATGTGGAGGATGAGGGTGGTATTGAGGTCGTGCGCGGGGTGGATGGCGCGGTGCCGGGCGAACCAGAACACCTCTTCCAGCTCCTCGTCCTCGTGCGCGGTGACGAACACGCGCTTCGCTTCCGGCACGTCTTCGTAGTTGACGGCCTCCTGCGCCGCATCGTCGATCGCCTCGCGCCACTGGTCGCAATCCTTGCCCCAGGCCAGCGCGTACAGACAGCCGGATGCAATCAGCCAGCGGCTGACGTCCCACATCATGGTCTCGTGCACATCGGCGTCAACCACCACCACGGCTTTAAATTGACGCAAGCCTTCCAGCGCCGGCAGGTCGCTGGAAGGAGAAAGATGCAGGTATTTGAGAGCGGAATTCAGCATGGCGGCATTTTCTCCCGATCCGCCGAATCCCGCAAGCTGCTTAGAACGGGTCCAGCGCCACCGTGAACTTGCCGCTCGCGTCCAGCGCGCCCATGGTGTAGCCTTGCCAGCCCGGATAGGCTTGCGGCTCCCAGTAGAACACGCCAAGGCCGTTCGAGCCCAGCGCCTTGGTCTTGTTGAGCAGATCGGCCAGCATGGCTTTGGAGGTGGCCGCCTGGGTCCAGTCCATGCCCACTTCGGTCACCATCACCGGCTTGGCGTAGCGCGACACCATGTCCCACATATTGGTGGAGATTTTGTTGTTGTAGTTGGCCCAGTCCGACGCCGGCGGATAGTGCGACATGCCGATCACATCCCACTTCGCGCCCGCCCCTTTCACGCCGTCGAAGAACCAGCGGAACACCGCGTTGTCGTAGCCGTTCGCCAGATGCAGGATGACCTTGGCGTTCGGATACACGGCCTTGGCCGCGTTGTAGCCGTTGTTGATCAGGCCGGCCAGGTTGCCGAAGCTGGTGGTCTTCCCTTCCGGCCACAGCATGCCGCTATTGATCTCGTTGCCGACCTGTACCCACTCGACCGTGATGCCGTTGGTCTTCAGGTAATTCAGGATGCCGTAGGTGTGCGAGTACACATCGCTGTTCAGCTGCGTCAGCGTGTGGTTGGCCCAGGCGGCGGGCTTGGTCTGCTGGCCGGGATCGGCCCAGCTGTCGCTGTAGTGGAAATCGATCAGGATGCGCTGGCCTCGCGCGGCGGCGCGCTTGGCCTTGTACAGCACGTCGGCGCCATCGTTCCAGCCACCGTTGGGATTGACCCACACGCGCAGCCGGATCGCGTTCACCTGCAGGTTTTGTAACAGCACAAACGGATCGGTCTTCACCCCGCTGCTGTTGTAGAACGAATAGCCGCTCGTCTCCTGCTGGCTTACCCAGCTGACATCGGCCCCATTGGCAAAAGTGGCGCACTGCGCGGACAGGGCGAACGCCAGCCCGCATGCCGCGAACAGCAATGCTTTCAACTTCATATAGTCTCCAGTGTTTATAGTTATTGATGGGATGAACACATCCCTGCCGCTACGCGCGGCATATTGCTACAGCGGGGTACAGCAGAGATGTCTGGTTAGCCGAAGCGTGCGGCAGGTACGCCGGCCACGTCCACGCGCACGGCAAACACGGCGCCGGTCAGCGGATGGGCCGCCAGCTGCTCGGGTGTGTTGTCTTCGCGTGCGGTGGTGATGTACAGGGTCTTCAGATCGGCGCCGCCGAAGGTGCAGGAGGCGGGATTGCGTACCGGGACCGGGATGGTCTCCAGCAGCTCCCCATCCGGCGAGTAGCGGCACACGCGGCTGCCGCCCCACTGCGCGATCCACACGCAGCCTTCGCTGTCGACCGTCATGCCGTCCGGCGAACCTTCGCCTTCGCCAAACTGGCGCCACACGCGCGGCGCGCCCAGCGTGCCGTCGGCGGACAGCGGATAGGCATAGGTGCGGCCTTCGTAACTGTCGGTGTGATACATGGTGGCGCCGTCCAGGCTGAAGGTCGGGCCGTTGCAGATGTGGTAGCCGGTGTCCGCCGCGTGCAGCGACAGGTCGGTGTCGAGACGGAACAGGATGCCGATAGCTTGCGCGTAATCGGTGTTGTGCATGGAGCCGGCCCAGATGCGGCCGGCGCTGTCGACCTTGGCGTCATTCATGCGCAGGCCGCTGCCTTCGGGGAACGGGCGATGCAGGTATTCGACGCGCAGTTCCGGCTCCAGCCACACGCGGGCGATCCCGTCGCGCAGGCCGGCCATGAAACCGTCGCCGTCGCGGCGCGCGATCAGCCAGCAAATGTAGTCCGGCATGCTCCAGCTGCGGCGCTGGCCGCTGACCACATCCTGCGAGTGCAGGGTCTGATTCTTCAGATCGACAAAATACAGGCGGTTCTGTTCCGCCACCCACAACGGGCCTTCGCCCAGTTGCGCGCCCACTTCCCACAGACACTGCACCTCATGCTTGCTCATCGATTCTATTCCCTTCAAACGGCCAAACCGCGCCAGGTGGAGACAAAGGCTTCCGCACGTTCTTTCAACTGCTCCAGCGTCACGCCCGGCGTGTACAGATTGCCGCCAATGCCGAAGCCGGTGGCGCCGGCCTTCACCCACGCCGCCATGGTTTCCGGCGACACGCCGCCCACCGGCCACACCGGCGTACCGGCCGGCAGCACGCTTTTCAGCGCCTTAATGCCGCCATGGCCGACCGACTCGGCCGGGAAAATTTTCAGCGCGTGGGCGCCGGCATCCAGCGCGGCAAACGCCTCGGTCGGCGTGGCCACGCCCGGCGCGCAGTACATGCCCAGCTCGGCGGCGCGGCGGATCACGGCCGGCACGCAGTTCGGCGACACCAGCAGACGGCCGCCGGCCGCATGCACAGCTTCCACGTGTTCAACGGTCAGCATGGTGCCGCCGCCGACCAGGGTATCCGGCAGGTTCAGCTTGACGATGGCAGCGATGGCTTCGAGCGCGCCCGGACGGTTGAGCGGCACTTCCAGCGCGCGGAAACCGGCCGCGTGCAGCACCTTGGCGACGTCAACCGCCTCGGCAGGATTCAGGCCGCGCAGAATGGCCACCAGCGGCGTGGTGGGATGGGAGGGAGTAGTCATGATTAAGCCTTGAGGAATTGGGAAACGGCGGTGCAATACACCTGATGTGGGTCGAGCACCGTGCAGTTCAAGCCGAAATGTTTGGCGGCCACGGCATAGCGTGCCGCCAGCGCCGGCGAACCGATCACGGCGATGCCCTGCCCTTCTGCCGCGCGCGCGGCGGCAGCAAACTCGGCGCCGATCAGCAAGCCGCTGACGGTGGCCGCGGCCTGCTGCGGCGGCGCCGAACGCGACACCACGCCGGCACGCACGCGGAACAGGGAATTCGACAGCGGCTCATGCAGGGCCGCCTGATTGAGGCCGGTGGCAAAGCCCTCGGCGTTGGAAGCGTCGCCATCCATCATGGCGGACAGCGTGCCGCCCTTGGACAGCATGGCGAACAATTCGCCCGTCATATACGTCGCAAACGACTGGATCACGCCGTCGCGCAGCAGCACCCACTTGCTGTGGGTGCCCGGCAGCACCAGCCAGCCGTCGCGATGGCCTTGCACCACCGCGCCCAGCAACTGGGTTTCCTCGCCGCGCATGACGTCGGCGGCGGCGCCGTTGCGGTAGACATAGCCGGGCACGATGTGCGCGCGGCCGGCCCAGGCTGGATCGGCCACGGCCGTCAGATGCCGCGGCAACTGCTCCAGCGGCACCGAGGCGTCGAGATAGTTGACTTCCTGCCAGCCGGAAGCGCTGCCCACCATGCCGGACATGATGACCGGCACATCGGCTGGCAGCTGCATGGCATCCAGCACGCCGGCCAGCGCGGCGCCGAACTTGTCGCGGCCGCCCACGGCCAGCATGCCCATGGCGTCCTCATGCTCGGCCAGGCAGGCGCCGTGTTGATCTATCAGGTAGGCGCGGCGATTGCTCGTGCCCCAGTCTATCCCCAGAATATGCTTGTTCACTCAGCGGTTCCTTTACTCATGCTGCATCGATGGTACGGAAAAGTCACCCCAACAGCCAATGAATTATCTCGCCAGAGTAATACCAAAATAGTATAGGCGGCGCGCGAAAACCCGCCAAAAAGTTGCCCCTGAGATGCCTTTGGTTTAGTATGGCCAACAATAAAATGTCTCAGCTCTCCTTCCCATGGAATTAAGCAAGCAGTCCTCCCGCAAACTGGTCGCCGCCGGCGTCGCGACGACCGTCATTGCGCTGGGCTTGGCCGCCTGGTTTGCCGCTGCCCCATCGGCCGAATCGCAGGTGCCGGTCAAGCTTCCGGTTTCAGCCTCGGCCAGCGCCAGCAGCCCGGCCTCGGCCACCAAGGCCGCTCCCGCCGCCGCGCCCCATCGCACCGCCGAAATCAAAGACCCGGTCCCGCCGGCCGAGCCGAAAGCCACCCGCACCAAGGAACAAGGCGCGGCCGCCCTGATGGCGCTGCCGGAACTGCAGGCGTGGTCGGCCCTGATCGAGAAGAATTCGGGCGGCAAAGCCCATGGCGGGCTGCTGGAATACGACCCGGTGCCGCGCAAACTGAACGGCAAGAGCTACTGGCAGTTCAGCTACGTGGAAAACAGCGCCGAGTCGGCGCTGCGCTGGGAAAGCTTCCTCGTTTCCTCCAGCGACGACGAAATCCTGGTGGAAGACGCCACCAACGACGAAGTCATCAGCCTGGCGCGCTGGCGGCGCGAAAAACATCCGTCCAAGCGCACCGCCATCGACAACTAAGCCGCCTGTCCCACCGGCGCCGTTTTCAGCGCGGCGCCGCGTACCTGCCCCACCCACAACACCGTCAGCACGGCCATGGCGCTTGCGATCCAGCCATTCAGGCCATAGCCGCTGATATGGCCCGACACTTCCGTATGCAGCGTCAGCCCGCCCAGCAAGGCGCCGAGGCCGGTGCCTACCTGCTGGATAGCGGCGTTGGCGCTGAGGAAAGCGCCACGCCGGCCGGGGTCCGGCACGGTGGTCATCAGCGCCTGCATCGGAATATTGCGGCCCGAGGCCAGCACCATAAAGAACGGGAAGAACAGCATCACGCCCACCAGCGGCATCACCGGCATATGGGTGATGAACAGCACCGGCAGGATGAACAGCAGCGAAACGGCGCGATACACCTTCTGCGCGCCATACCTGTCCGACCATTTGCCGATCCTGCGCGCGGTGAAAAACGTGGCCAGGCCGCCGGCCAGGTAGACATAAGTGATCTGCGCCGGCTGCAGCCCGACATTGTTGACCAGTACCGGGGAGATGAACGGAATCACCATCATGCCGGTCATCATATTCACCGCCGACAGCAGGAAAGCCTTGAGGTGCATGGGCTCCTTGTACAGCGAGATCAGATTGGGCACCATGGCCGACAACGGCGTGCGGTTGGGCAGATGACTATCCAGCGCCGGCAAGATGCGCGCAGCCAGCAGCAGAATGGGGAGCGAGCACACCACCAGAATGTAGAACGGCGACGCCCAGCCATAGTGCGCGGCCAGCATTACGCCGGTGGGCACGCCGGCCACCGAGGCCATGCTGAACGAAGTCATCACGATGCCGGTGGCGGCACCGCGCCGGTCGGCCGGGATCAGGTCGCCGATGATGGCCATGACGATGGCGCCCAGAATGCCGCCGCTCAGCCCGGCAAACGCGCGCGACAGCACCAGCACATGGAAGCTGGGCGCGGCGGCGCAGGCCAGGTTGGACAGCGTGAACAGCGCGAACACCGTCAGCAGCAGCTTGCGGCGGTCGAAGCGGTCGATATACATGGCGGCGGCCAGGCCGGAAATGCCGGCGCACCAGGCGTAGGCCGACACCGCGCCGGAGACGGCGGCCGGTTCAATGTGGAAGGCCCGCATCAGCTGCGGCGCCAGCGGCATCATCACCATAAAGTCCATGATGACAGTGAACTGCGTCAGCGCCAGCAGCCACAACACGACGCGCTCGCGCGCCGGACTCAGCGGAAGCCGGGCGCTCATAAGGCATTGATATCGGCAACGGCCCGGCGCAGGATGGCGCGGATTTGCTCGATACGTTCGTGGTTGTGGTTGCTGGCGCGGGCCTGCTCGATGGCGGCATGTTTCAGCTCGTGCATGGCGGCGCGCAAACCTTCGCGGTGCTCATCGGCATCGGCCATGCGGGCCAGGATGGCGTCGACGAACTGGCGGTTCTCGGCCAGAAAAGCCTCACCCTCGGGCGTAATGGTGTGCAGCTTCTTATTGCCGTCGGCCGAGGCCACCACATGCCCCATATCCAGCAGCAGCGACAGCAGCGGGTAAATGGCCCCTGGGCTGGGCGAATAACCGCTGCCCGAGCGCTGCTCCAGCTCCTTGATGATTTCGTAACCGTGGCGCGGCTTTTCCGCGATCAGGTGCAGGACAACGTAGCGCATGGCGCCAGCGTCGAACATTTTAGGTCCACGCATGATGAACTCCTTAAGATATAACTTATTAAGATATATCTTAACCCATTACGAAAGAAGTTCAAGTAAATTCGGGGTCAGAGCCGACAATCGGACATTTCGCACGCGAAATGTCCGATTGTCGGCTCTGACCCCGAATTTTTAGCCGTCCAGGTGGGAAATCAGCAGGCGGCGGTTGTCGGCGGCATCGCCGGTTTTGTGCTCGACTACCAGGCGCGAGTTCTGCGCGTCCAGCGAAATGCCTACCGACAGGATGTCGATCAGCAGCAGTTGCAAGATGCGCGAGATCATCGACAGGAAGGTGGTGCTGTCCTCGGTGTGGTCCACCGTCAGGCACACGCTGGCCTTCTTCGCCAGCGGCGAATTGCTGGAGGTGATGGCGATGACGTCCGCCCCCGCCGACCGCGCGGCGTCCACCGCCGACAGCAGGTCCGGCAGCTTGCCCGAATTGGAGATGGCAATCACCACGTCGCCCGGTTTCAGCAGCTCGGCCGCCAGGGTCAGCAGGTGCGAATCGCCATAGGCCGAGGTGGGAATGCGGAAGCGGAAGAATTTGTGCTGGCCGTCCAGCGCCACCACACGCGAATTGCCCATGGCGTAGAACTCCACGCGCTTGGCCTTGGCCACCAGCGCGATGGCTTTGTCCAGCGAGCGTACGTCCAGCTGGTCGCGGAATTTCAGAATCGCGGAAACAGTATTATCGATTACCTTGGCACTCAGGTCGTGCGTGCTGTCGCTGACGCGCACTTGGCTGTGGCGCACCGGAATCGCACCAGTCAGGCTGGAGGCGAACTTCAGCTTGAAGTCGGCCAGACCGAGGAAACCCAGCGAACGGCAGAAGCGGATCACGGTCGGCTGGCTCACTTCGGCCAGGCGCGCGATGTCGGCGATCGGTTCGTTCAGCACAAGG
>Ga0102587_1000079_pt1 | contig 137307 bp, 120 predicted proteins | sample AraplaF_Col_mTSA_FD_76853 | JGI IMG/M metagenome (GOLD analysis project Ga0102587, IMG submission 76853) | Arabidopsis root microbial communities from the University of North Carolina, USA - plate scrape MF_Col_mTSA (SPADES assembly) (version 2) | ecosystem: Host-associated > Plants > Roots >...
CAACGGTGCATCCAGCTTGCCCGGTTCGATGTTGGCCTGCACGTAGCGGATCATGTCGGCGCTGGTGGAGCGTATGCCGTAGGTCTGCTCCCAGAACAAATCGGGCTGCATGCGCACCGGCTTGTCCTTGTCGTAACCCCAGGCGTAATTGGGCATCGCGCTTTCCGGCACACGCATATAGGTGCTTTTCAGGCCCAGCGGCGAAAGCACGTGCTGTTGCATCGCATCGGCAAAATCTTCCTTCAACGCCAGCGCGGTGAGGTGGCCGAACAGGCCGAGGCTCGAATTGGAATATTCGCGCAGTTTGCCCGGCGCGGCTTTCGGTTTCCAGTTGCCGAAGTAGGCCAGCATGCCTTGCTCGTCGCTCTTCACCTCATCCGGAAACTGCAGCGGGAAGCCGCCGGCGGTGTAGGTGCCGAAGTTGAGCAGCGTGGCTTTATCCACAGGGCTCCCCTTCAGCTGCGGCAGGTAGCGGCTGGGATGGTCGTCCAGCGACAGCTTGCCCTCCACCACTGCGTAAGCGGCCAGCGTGGCGGTGAAGGTCTTGCTGATCGAGCCCAGTTCGAACAATGTGTTCTCGCTCACCGGCGTGTTCCGCTCGCGCGAGGCGAGGCCGTAGTTGAAGAAGCTGGTTTTGCCGTTGACCGTGACGGCCACGGCGATGCCGGGCACGTCGTATTCTTTCATGACCGGTTGGATGGCCTGGTCGACCGCCGTTTGCAGGTCGGCGTGGGCGAAGGGTGTGCAGCAGCATGCTGCGATGGCGAATGCCATGCGGCTCAGAGTAGACAAGTTGGCTCCTTGGGTTGGGGGGTTAAAGCGTGTCGAGTTGGGACGCCACGTCGCGCAGGAAGCTTTCCCTGGCCCTTGGCCCGGCGTAGGTCTGCTGCCGGTGGTCCAGCGTCATGCGGGTGAATACGATGGTGCGCCTGCCCTTGACGGCCCAGCCGACATACCAGCCGTACTGGCGGCTTTCGTCGTCGCGGCCATTGCTCAGGGTGGGCGAGGCGGTGCCGGTTTTGCCGTAGATGGTCCAGCCGTTGGCCAGCGTTTGCGGATGCAGGATGCGGGCGGTCATGCCGTAGGCCTGGTCCGAAACCGGCAGCTGGCGCGTGACGATCTTGCGCAGGAACTCCAGCTGTCCGGCCGGCGAAATTTGCAGCGAGGAGCCGATCCATGACTGGGTCAGGCCGTTGTGTTGGCCGGCGTCGCCCGAGACATCGCGGTTGCCGTAGTTGAAGCTGTCGATGTAGCGCTGGAAGCGCTGCTGTCCCAGCCGCGTGGTGACCTGTTGCGCGTACCACACGGTGGAATTGGCGATCCAGCTGGATGGATCGGTGTCGGTCTGCCATTCCTTGATCCAGCTGGCGTAGCCGGACTTGTAGGGCAGCAGCGGCGTGTGTTCGTCGGTCAGAATGCCGCTGTCGTAGCCCATCAGCGCGACCACGATGTTGAAGGTGGAGGCCGGCGTGATTTGTTCTTCGCACTGGCCCTCGTAGCGCAGGCGCTGGCCGTTGGCGGCGTCCATCAGCGCGGTGCAGGAGAACTGCATGCTGGCTTGCGACGCCAGCGACGGCTGCAGTGTCAGGCTGGCGCCCAGCACCGCGGCCAGGCCGGCCACGGTGGCGGCGCCGGTCCAGCGGCTGTGGCGCGACGGCGCGCGGATCAGCGCGATGCGGCCCGCCACGCTGTCGGGCATGACGTTGCCGAAGGCGAGCGCGGTCGGCATGCTGGCCTGTTGCAGCTTGAGTTGGGCGATCAGCGCCGCGGCGTAGGCTTTGCGCTGTGCCGCTGGACGGCCGTGCAGCACGTCGCGGTCGCAGCCGAGTTCCTGCGCCCACGACAGCTGCCGGCGCAGCAAACGCATGAAGGGATTGAACCAGAACAGGGTTTGCAGCGCGATGCCGGCGCCGGCCCAGTGCAGGTCGCGGCGGCGCCAGTGGGTCAGTTCGTGCTCAACGATCAGCTGGCGCTGGTCGTCGGCAAAGCCGTGCAGATGGCGCGGCAACAGCAGGCGCGGGCGCAGCAGGCCAAACAGCATGGGCGAGATGGGGGCGTCGATTTCGATGGTATCGACCGGCTGGGTGGAGGTGCGGTCGCCGGCGCTGGCAAGGGCTTGCAGCGCGCGGCGGCTGTGCAGCAGCTGGCGCAGCGCGAGGCCCAGTCCCGCCGCGTAGATCAGCAGCCAGCCCTGAGCGGCCCAGGCCAGGTAGTTGCGCTGGGCGTGGTCCTGGTTTTGCTCGCTGGCGGGCTGGCCGCTGCCGCTGGCGGCTGGCCCGGCGGCGTGGGCGGCGGCGGCCGGTTCGGCGGTAAAGCTTTCGATGTCGATCGGCGGCAGCAGATGCAGACGCTCGCTGTGCGGCATCAACACCAGCAGAAAGGCGGCGACAATGGTGCACTGGGCCAGCAGCCATACCGTGCGCTGCGCTGCAATGCCGGGCAGCCAGCGGCGGCCCAGCGCGGTCACGGCCCACACCCCCAGCCCGGCGGCCATGCAGCCCAGGCTGGCCAGCAAGAACTGGAATGCCAGCAAATCGATGCCGGTAAAGGAGGTGGAAATAGCCATGCGATGCCCCGTATGCGACTGTTGCCACCATTGTGCGACAATTGTCGCACACAAGTCAAGCGCCGCTGGTCCGCACCGGGCCGGCTAGCGGTCGACCGTGGCCATGCGTTCCGCGCTGTAGCGCAGGCCGGCTACCTGTTGCAGCGCGCTTTCCAGTGCGATCATCTCGGCCGCGCTGAGCACGATGCCGGCTGCTGCTGCGTTCTGCTCCAGATTGGCGCGGCGGCGGGTGCCGGGGATCGGCACGATGTCCTCGCCCTGCTGCATCACCCACGCCAGCGCCACCTGTCCCGGCGCCAGTCCGCGCGCGGCGGCCAGGTCGCGCACCGCCTGCGCCGCCTGCATGTTGGCGTCGAAGTTGGCGCCCTGCATGCGCGGGTCCTGATGGCGGAAGTCTTCCGGCGGATATTCTTCGGCGCGCCTGGCGGTGCCGGCCAGGAAGCCGCGTCCCAGGGGGCTGAACGGCACCAGTCCGATGCCCAGCTCGCGCAACACGGGGATGATGTCGTCTTCCAGATTGCGCTCCCACAGCGAATACTCGCTTTGCAGCGCGCTGATCGGATGCACCGCATGCGCCCGCCGGATGTTCGCCACGCCGGCCTCGGACAGCCCCAGGTAGCGCACCTTTCCTTCGCGTACCAGCTCGCCCATGACGCCCACCACCTCCTCGATCGGCACCTTGGGGTCGATGCGGTGCTGGTACAGCAGATCGATGTAGTCCGTGCCCAGCCGGCGCAGCGAACCTTCGACGTGCGCGCGTATCTGCGCCGGATCGCTGGTGACGCCCACCGTGGCGCCATCGCGGATATCGAAACCGAACTTGGTGGCGATGATCGCCTCGCTGCGGCGGCCGGCAAAAGCGCGGCCCAGCAATTCCTCGTTGTTATACGGGCCGTAGACCTCGGCCGTATCGAAGAAATTGACGCCAAGCTCCAGCGCGCGATGCAGGGTGGCGATGGCTTCCTTCTGGTCGGACGGTCCATAGGCATGCGTCATGCCCATGCAGCCCAGGCCCTGCGCAGAAACGGTCAAACCCTGACTACCCAATTTGCGTTGTTTCATGATGGCTCCTTGCGATGTGATGGATTTGAGTATGGACCATGCGTAAAAAAGACACAATTACCTTAAAATGCAAAACATTGTTGAAGCTAGTGCAATGGTGAATCATGGAAATGCTCAAGGAAATGGCGGTGTTTGCCCAAGTGGTCGACAGCGGCGGCTTTTCGGCGGCAGCGCGGATGCTGGGACTGACCACCTCCGCCGTCAGCCGTCATGTGTCGCGCCTCGAAACGCATATCGGCGGCCGTCTGCTGCACCGGACCACCCGTTCGCTGTCGCTGACGGAGCTGGGCCAGCAGGTCCATGCCGGCTGCTTGCGGATGCTGAGCACCGCGCGCGAGATCCACGCGCTGGCGGGCAGTTATCGCGCTCGTCCCAATGGCGTGCTCGCGGTGACGGCGCCGGTCGCGCTGGGGCAGATCTGGCTGGCGCCGCGGTTGCCGGTGTTTCTGGAGCGTTATCCCGAGGTGCAGGTGCGGCTGATCCTGGTCGACCGCAATGTGGATCTGGTCGAGGAAGGCGTGGATCTGGCGATCCGTATCGCCACCGAGCCGGCGCCGGGATTGGCCGCCCGTCCGCTGGGCAAGGTGCGGTATGTGTTGGTGGCGTCGCCGCAATATCTGGTTGCGCATGGGGGGCCGGCCACGCCGCACGATCTGCCCCGGTATGCCTGCAGCTATCTGGGTTATGCGCGCTTCGGCGAGGAATGGACGTTTCGCCGCGATGGCGCGGCGATCTCTCTGCGCGTGCCGTCGCGGCTGACGATCAATAACAGCGTGGCGCTGCTGGCGGCGGTGGAGGCAGGCAGCGGCATCGGCCTGCTGCCCAACTTCACGGCGCGGGCGGCGCTGGAGCAGGGAAGGGTCCGGCAGGTGCTGGCGGAGTGGCAGCTGGATGAGCCTTATGCCGGCAATGTGTATGCGGTGTATCCGCCCGGGCCGCATCTGCCGCTGAAGGTGCGCGCCTTTATCGATTATCTGGTGGCGGAAGCGGCGCCTGCGCTGTAGGGCCAGGGCCGCCCTGCCGCGCCACCCAGTCGGCCAGCGCGTCCAGCACGGCGCGGCCGGCGCCGTTGGCGACGTGTTCGTCGTTGAGGATGGCGACGACAACGCAGGGCTGGTTGTTGGCGTCCGGGACGTAGCCAGCCACTGCGATCACACCCTTCAGGCTACCCGTCTTCAGGCGGGCGCGCTGCGCGGCCGGGCTTTCCTTGAGGCGGCGCTTCATGGTGCCGTCGGTCGCGGCGATGGGCAGGCTGGCCAGAAACTCGGGCATCCACAGGCTTTTCAGGCCGGCTTGCAGCACGCCGGCCAGTTGCGCCGGCGTGGCGCGCTCGGTGCGCGACAGGCCGGAACCGTTGTCCAGTATCAGGCCGTTGCCGTCGATGTTGTGCTGCTGGAGCCAGGCGCGGATGGCGGTTTCGGCGCGCATGGCGGTGCTGGCGCCGCCGGCGTCGGCTGCCAGTGGGCGGCTGCCCAGCGTGGCGTCGGCTTCCAGGCTGCCCAGGCTGAGAAAAAGGGTGCGGGCCAGCGTGTTGTCGGATTGTTTGTTGGTGTCGCGCAGGATCTCCGGCAGCGTGCGCGAGACGTGTTCGGCCAGGAGGCGGCTGGCGGGAATGGTGGTATCGCTGTCGCGTACCTCGCCGGTCAGCGTGCCGCCTTGCCTGCGCCATTCGGCCAGCAGCAGGCGGGCGAGGTAGTCCTGGCTATCGAGCACATTGATGCTGGTGGACTTGACGCAGTCTTTCGGGAAGCTGCCGTGCAGGACGACTTCGATGCGATCTCCCTTGCGTGTGGTGTCCGGGGTGCGCCAGCCGTTTTCCCACGCGGCGCAGGCGGCGTCGCTCAGTTTCATCTCCGAGCGGATGCGGACTTTGTCCAGCTCCGGCATCATCACCAGCGACAGTGTGTCGGAGGTGGAGCGCATTTCCACTTTCAGCAGGTTGGTATTGACCAGCGCCGCATTAGGAATGACGTTGTAGTATGCCCATGGATATTCGTCAAACGGCGGCTGGCCCGCGTCCGGCCGCGATGGCTGGAACAACTGGCGGTCCACCGCGATATCGCCCTTGATCCTGCGGATGCCCTGGTTGCGCAGCGCTTGCAGCATGTGCGACAGCGCGTCCTCGTTGAAATCCGCATCGGCGCCGCCGCGCAAAATCAGGTCGCCCTGCAAAACGCCATTGACCACGTCGGCGTTGGTGCGGAATTCGGTGCGGCCGCGGAATACCGGCCCCAACTGCTCCAGCGCCGTCATGGTGGTGAACAGCTTCATGGTGGATGCCGGCTGCATGCTTTGCGCCGGATTGTGCGACACCAGCACGGTATCGCCGCGCATGACGATGATACCGGCCGCCTCCTGCGGAATCTGCGCGGACTGCATCAGCTGCGCCACCGGCTCCGGCAGCGCCGCGTGGGCTACGCCGGCCGCCAGCAGCGCGGCCAGCATCAGGGACTTAATGGAAGAAGACATAGGAAATCGCAATCGCAGCAAGCACGCCGGCGAAATCGGCGATCAGCCCGCAGGAGATCGCGTAACGCGTCTTGCGGATGCCGACCGAGCCGAAATACAGCGCGACGATGTAGAAAGTGGTATCGGCCGAGCCGTTGAATACGCAGGCAAGGCGGCCGACGAAGGAATCGGCGCCATGGGTTTGCATGGTGTCGATCATCATGGCTTTGGCGGCGCTGCCGCTCAAAGGCTTCATCATCGCGGTGGGCAGGGCGGCGACGAAATCGGTGTTCACGCCGAGGGCGCTGAACAGCCAGTGAAAGCCTTGCAGCACAAAGTCCAGCAAACCGGCGTTGCGTATCACGCTGATCGCCACCAGCATGCCGACCAGGTAGGGAATCACGGTCAGCGAAGTCTGGATGCCGCCCTTGGCGCCTTCGATAAAGGCTTCGTAGACATTCACCTTCTTGCGCAGCGCACCGATGATGAAGCCGCCGATCACCGCCATCAGCACGAAATTGCTGAACACTTTGGAGACGACTTCAATCTCGCCCTTGCTCAGGTAATGGGTGAAGTACCAGACCACGGCCACGATGAAGGCGGTGATCCCGCCCAGCCAGCCCACCACCACGCGGTTGAACAGGTTGATGCGCTGGCGGATGGAGACGGCGATGATGCCGGTCATGGTTGCCACGTAGGTCGCCACCATGCAGGGGATGAAGATGTCGGATGGATCGGCCGCGCCGAGGATGGCGCGCTGCGCCATGATGGCCAGCGGGATCAGCGTCAGGCCGGAGGTGTGCAGCACCAGGAACATGATCTGCGCATCGGTCGGCTCGTCCTTGTTGGGATTGAGCGTTTGCAGGCTTTCCATCGCTTTCAGGCCGAACGGCGTGGCGGCGTTGTCCAGGCCCAGCAGGTTAGCCGAGAAGTTCATCACCATGTGGCCGGTGGCCGGGTGGCTGGATGGCACGCCGGGGAAGATGCGCGAGAAGAAGGGGGCGATCAATTTGGCCAGCAGGTCGATGGCGCCGGCTTTCTCTCCAATGTTCATGATGCCCAGCCAAAGCGTCATCACGCCGGCCAGCGGCAGGGCGATGTCCATCACGCCGGTGCGCGCGGAATCGAAGGTGCCGTCGATGATGCGCTTGAAGATTTCGGTGTCGCCCAGGAAGAGGAATTGCGCCAGCGCGGCCAGAAAGCCCACGAGGAAGAATCCGGACCAGATGTAATTGAGCGACATTTTTCTTGGAGTCAGTGGGTGATCTGCAAAGTATAGCGGGTAAGCAAGCCCAAAAAGTTATAAGCTGCCGCTTTACCGTGCGAGGCCCCATGCGAAGGATGCTGAAAATTTGTGCAGCAATGCTGATGATGGCCGCCGCCGCGTGCGCCGCCGCTCCAGCCCATGCTGAGCAAAAAATCCTGCACGCCTTCCTCAGCACCGGCGAAACCGCCCTCGATCCGGCCGTGGCCTCGGACGTCGCCAGCCTCAGCCTGCTGGAAAACCTGTTCGATCCCCTGCTGCGTTACGACTACCTGGCCCGTCCGGTCAAGCTGATCCCCAACACGGCTGCCGCCATGCCGGAAGTGAGCGACGGCGGCAAAACCTACATCTTCCGCCTGCGCGACGACGTCTATTTCACGCCGGACGCCGCCTTCAAGGCCGCAAAACGCCAGGTCACGGCGGACGACTACGTCTACAGCTTCAAACGCCTGTACGACCCGGTCTTGAAGTCGCCATGGCTCTACCTGTTCGACGGCGTGGCCGACATGCAGGCCGTGGACAAGCTCACTCTGCGCATCCGCCTGAAAGCGCCCGATCCCAATTTCCTGTTCTATCTGGCGATGCCGGCCACCAGCGTGGTGGCGCGCGAGGTGGTGGCGGCTTACGGCGTGCAAGTCGGCAATCACCCGGTCGGCAGCGGCCCGTTCAAGATCGGCACGTGGAGGCACAGCGACCAGATCGTCCTGCTGGCCAACCGCGACTTCCGGCCGACCGAATTCGAAGGCAAGCGCTTGCCGATACTGGACCGCATCGACATCAAAATCGTCGAGGAATACCAGTCGCGCGTGCTGGGCTTCCTGAACGGCGAATTCGATTTCCTCGAACAGCTGCCGGAATCGATGAAGGAAATGGTGCTGACCGACGACATCAGACTGAAACCCGAGCTGGCCCGGAAAGGCATCGTTCTCGCGCCCTTCCCCGTGCTGCAAACCTATTACATGTGGATGAACATGGACGATCCGCTGATCGGCGGCTACAGCAAGGAAAAAGTCGCCCTGCGGCGCGCCATCGCGCTGGGCTACGACCGCGCCGAGGACATCGCCATCATGAAAAAAGGCCTGGCCCTGCCGGCCGTCACGCCGTTGCCGCCGAATGTGCTGGGCTACGATCCCAACTACCGCAGCCCGGTAGCTTACGACCCGGCGCTGGCCAACGCCCTGCTGGACCGCTACGGCTACCGCAAGGGCAAGGATGGCTTCCGCACCCGGCCGGACGGTCAACCGCTCACGCTGGTGATGCACAGCGAAGCCTCCACCGTCGGCCGCCTGCGCGATGAGCTGTGGCGCAAGAACCTGAACGCCATCGGCCTCAAGGTGGTGTTCAAGAGCGACAAGAAGACCGAGATCATCAAAGCCTCGCGCCTGGGCGCGGTGATGATGTTCGAAACCAACTGGGTGGCGGACTTCCCGGATGGCAATAACTTTTACCTATTGCTGTACGGCCCCAACGCCGGCCGCGCCAATTACGCGCGCTTCAACCTTCCGGCATACAATCAGCGCTATGAGCAAGCCCGCTTGATGGGAGAGTCGCCGCAGCGCACGGCCCTGTATGATGAGCTGGCGAACATCATCCACGCCTACACGCCGTGGGTATTGTTGACGCATCCCATTTCCGCCGACTTGCAGCAGCCGTGGTTGAAAAATTACCGTCGTCACCCGGTGGAGTTCACCAACTGGCGCTATCTGGACGTAGACGCACATACCGCACACTGAGCTGTGCCTAGAATGACAGCATGAACCTATTCAACCGCAGGGCGCTGGCCTATGTGGCCGGCCATCCCATGGATTTCACGGTGCAATGCCTGAAGGGCTTCCGCGCCAATCAAGGCCTGCTGCTGGCGGGCGCGGTGGCGTATTACTCGCTGTTGTCCATCCTGCCATTGCTGATGCTGGTGGTGGTGGCGCTGTCGCATGTGATCGACCAGCAGGAATTGCTGCTGACCGTAGGGCGCTATCTGAACTGGCTGGTGCCGGGACAGTCGAAGCCGATTGTGGCCGAGGTGGCGCAGTTTCTGGCGCATCGCGATCTGGTGGGCGGCGTGCTGCTGATCAGCATGCTGTTTTTCAGCTCGCTGGCCTTCACCGTGCTGGAGAACGCCATGTGCGTGATCTTCAAGCACCGCGTGGCGATACGGCGGCGGCATTTCATGATCTCGGCCATCATGCCCTACTGTTACATCCTGTCGCTGGGCGCCGGCATGCTGCTGGTGACGCTGGTGGCCGGCAGCTTGCAGGTGCTGGGACAGGAGAGCGTGCAGCTGTTTGGCTATAGCTGGTCGCTGAATGGCGTGTCCGGCGTGCTGCTGTACCTGCTGGGGCTGGGCGGCGAGGTGCTGGTGCTGTCGTCGATTTACCTGGTGATGCCGGTTGGACGGCTGTCGCTGTCGCATGCGCTGATCGGCGGCGTAACGGCGGCCTTGCTGTGGGAAGTGGCGCGGCGGATACTGGTGTGGTACTTCACCACCTTGTCGCAGGTGAGCGTGGTGTATGGCTCGATGACCACCGCCATCATCGTCATGTTCAGCCTGGAAATCGGCGCGACCCTGCTGCTGTTTGGCGCGCAGGTGATTTCCGAATTCGAACGGGTCGGCCGTGAACGGCCGAAGCGCGCTGCTCAGCCCATGACCACCGAAACTACGCAAATAAAATAATTTGTGCAACGCACAAAAAGTGTGGTACACTGCGTTTGTGGTTGAGGTTTGCATGCAGACAGTCCCACGTCCGGCCGATGCGCCGCGCCGAGAGTTGTGTAAGTTCGATGGCGCAGGTGACGCAGGAGCCGGGGTTGTAATTCCGAATACGTTAGTCGATTTACACGCCAGGGGCACCACGCAGATAGCATGGGCGCCTGGGACGCCGCCTCACCTGGCAGATAGCCAGGGAGACCGGTACGATTGAAGAATAGGTAATACATTGGAACGAAGCCCGCAGCGATGCGGGCTTTTTTTTCGTCCGCCGCTTGCGCTCGCCCAAACGGCGCGAGCGGCGTCAGCCTATTCTGGAAGGCTGACGGAGGTGGACGATGGAATTCGCTTTTACTCTCAGATACCGCTTGGCCGAACGGGATTGCGACTATGCCGAGCTGGCCCGGCGGCTGGCGGCCTCCGATTGCGCCGATGCGCTGGCCGGCGTGGCCCGGCCCAGCTACCTCATCCTGTATTTCCGGCGCAAGGCCGAGAGTGCTGGCGCCGCCCTGTCCGGTGCGATTGCCGACGTCGAACGCGCTATTCCCTCGGCCGAACTGATCGCCATCCGCTCGGACTTCAAGCCGAGCTAAAGCTTGACCTTGTCGAAATTGTTTGTCAGGCTGGCATCTTTCTTTCCGTTCTGGAGATGATTTGAAGCCGAAAAAGTGGATCGCAATCGCGCTGAGTATTTTCACCACGCCGCTGGCGTTTTTATACCTGGGCTCGTTGCGGTGGGCGCTGGTCAGTTTTGTGTTGTCGACAGGGCTGGGCGTGCTGAGCTTTGTCATGCCGGGTCACGAGATTGTGTTTGGCCTGATATCGGTGGCGCTGGTGGTGCTGTGGATCTGGCTGGTCCTGCGCCTGATGGGCAAGCGCACAGGGGAAGAGTTGCGCCCATGGCATACACGCTGGTACGGACTGCTGGCAATCGCGGCGGCATGGGCTGTGATCGTCGTGCTGCTGCGGGCATTTTTGTATGAGCCATTCAAGGTACCTTCGTCCGCAATGAAGCCGGCTTTGCCGGTGGGGGCGATGGTGCTGGTGCAGAAGCATGGTTATGGACACTACGGCACGATGGGATACACGCTGTTTCACGGTGCGTTATCGGCGCCGCTGGCGCGCGGCGACATCATTGCGTTCGACTATCCGCGCGATCCAAAGCAGACTTACCTTAAGCGCGTGATTGGCCTGCCAGGCGACAAAGTCGTTTATCGCGACAAGCATGTGCTGGTGAATGGCATCGACGTACGCGGCAAGGAGTTGCCTGAGTATCTGGACGATGAAAAGCTGGTGTACCTGAAACGCTATCGCGAAAAGCTGGACCAGATCGAGCATGACATCCTGATCTCGGATAACGCGCCGTCGCGCATGACGCCAGATGGCTTTACGGCTCCTCCGCAATGCACGGACGACGGCGCAACCTTGAGTTGCGTGGTGCCGGCCGCCAGCTATTTTGTCATGGGCGATAATCGTGACAATAGCCTGGATAGCCGCTACTGGGGCTTTGTGCCAGCCAAGGCGGTGATAGGCAAAGTGGTTTACATCGCCACGCCGCGTCATTGAGGAGAAATGATTGGATCAGCATGTCAAGCTGGCCAAGGCCGGCGTGAAGCTGTTCCGCGTGGATGGCTACGATGTGCCGCTGGTGGCGGGATCGTCGGCGTGGCTGGTGTGCAAAGTGCGGCCGGTCCGCCGCTGCGGTTATAGAACGTTTGAGTAAAGTCAGCTCCGAAACCCGGTAAAAGCGTAACCATTTTTTTCTCAACATCCGGGGGGAGAAAAATGGAAAAGTCGAGTTATGTTTATATTCTGGCTAGCGGCATGTATGGCACTATGTACGTGGGAGTGACATCCAATTTGGTCCGGCGTGTGTGGGAACATCGCGAGGGTTTGGTGGATGGCTTTACCAAAGAATATAGTGTGAAAAGCCTGGTTTGGTATGAGCAGCATGTTGATATTTATGCTGCAATCACAAGGGAAAAACAGATCAAGGAGTGGCGGCGGGATTGGAAGGTTAATTTGATACAGAGAACAAATCCCTCCTGGAGAGATTTGTTTTTGGATATCTGTGTTTGATGCGCTGAATTGGGTTCCGGCCTTCGCCGGAACGACGGTTAGAGGGCGCGGGCGATGAGGATTTTCTGGATGTCGCTCGTGCCTTCGTAGATCTGGCAGACGCGCGCGTCGCGGTAGATGCGTTCTACCGGGAAGTCGCTCACGTAGCCGTAGCCGCCGTGGATCTGGATGGCGTCCGAGCACACTTTTTCCGCCATTTCGGAGGCGAACAGTTTCGCCATCGCGGCTTCTTTCAGGCAGGGCAGGCCGGCGTCTTTCATCGACGCCGCGTGCAGGATCAGCTGGCGCGCGGCTTCAATCTGCATCGCCATTTCGGCCAGTTTGAATTGCACCGATTGATGTTCGAAAATCGGCTTGCCGAAGCTTTCGCGTTCGCGCGCGTAGTTCAACGCTGCTTCATACGCGGAGCGCGCCATGCCCACCGATTGCGAGGCGATGCCGATGCGGCCGCCCTCCAGCCCGGACAAGGCGATCTTGTAGCCCTGGCCTTCTTCGCCAATCAAATTCACTGCGGGCACGCGGCAGTTTTCGAACACAATTTGCGCGGTATCCGACGAGTGTTGGCCCATCTTGTGCTCGACGCCGGCGACGATGTAGCCGGGCGTATTGGTCGGCACCCAGAATGCGCTGATGCCTTTTTTGCCGGCGGCTTTGTCGGTGACGGCCATGACAATCGCCACGTCCGCATGCTTGCCGCTGGTGATGAATTGCTTCACGCCGTTCAGCACATAGTGGTCGCCGTCGCGCGTGGCGGTGGTGCGCAGGGCGGCGGCGTCGCTGCCGGTGTGCGGTTCGGTGAGGCAGAAGGCGCCCAGCATCTGGCCTTGCGCCAGTGGCCGCAGCCATTGTTCTTTCTGCTGCGTGTTCGCATACATCATGCCGATGCTGCATACCGGGCAGTTGTTGACGGAGATGATGGTGGACGTGCCGCCATCACCCGCCGCGATTTCTTCCAATACCAAAGCCAGCGACACGTAATCCATCCCCGCCCCGCCCAGCTCCTCGGGCACGGCGACGCCAAAGGCGCCCAGCGCGGCCAGCTCCTTCAGTTCTTCCTTCGGGAAGTGGTGTTCCTTGTCCCAGCGGGCGGCGTTGGGGGCCAGACGTTCCTGCGCAAAGGCGCGCAGGGCGTCGCGGATCATTTCGTGTTCGTGACTCAGTATCATGGTGTCTCTTCTATTTACCAGCCGATGGTTGTGCCATCGTAGTTGCGATAAGTCGCCCGGTCGGACGCGGGTAGCGTCGCCAGCGTGTTGCGGATGCCTGCCGCGCTCTCTTCTACCGAGAGGTCTGCGCTGTCGCCACCCATGTCGGTGCGCACCCAGCCCGGATGGAAGGCCACGCACGTCGCACCTTGTTTGCCATGCACCAGCGCCGTGTCGATCAGCACCGAATTCAGCGCCGCCTTGCTGGCGCGGTACAGCGAGCCGCTGGGCGAATTGCGCTCGCTCAGCGATCCCATATGTGAGGACAGCACCGCCAGCTTGCCCTTGGCCGCGCTGACCATCGGCGCGATGATGGGCAGCAGCCGCATGGCCGCCAGCACGTTGGTGTGCATGACCGAGTTGAAGTCCGTCTCCATCGGGAAGCCGTCATGGCGCGGGCCGTACACGCCGGCGTTGAGGATGGCGACATCCAGCTCTTCGCCATCCAGCTTCCAGCCGATGCCGGCTACCGCCTCGACGTTGTTCACATCCAGCTTGTGCGGCTCGGCGCCCAGCGCCGCCAGCGCGTCGCAGTCTTCCTGCTTGCGCGCGGTGGCGATCACGCGCCAGCCGTCGGCCCGGTACTGCTTCACCAGTTCCAGGCCGATGCCGCGCGAAGCGCCGATGACGAGTGCAGTCGCCATTACACCAGCTCCACGGCCACCGCGGTGGCCTCGCCGCCGCCGATGCACAGCGCCGCCACGCCTTTCTTGCCACCGGTGCGTTTCAGCGCGCCCAGCAGGGTGACGATGATGCGCGCGCCGGAGGCGCCGATCGGGTGGCCCAGCGCGCAAGCGCCGCCGTGGATGTTGACCTTCTCGTGCGGGATGTCGAGGTCGCGCATGGCGGCCATCGGCACGGCGGCGAAAGCTTCGTTAATCTCGAACAGGTCGACGTCCTTGGTGCCCCAGCCGACTTTCTTGTACAGCCGCTCGATGGCGCCGATGGGGGCGGTGGTGAACCAGTTCGGCTCCTGCGCGAAGGTGGCGTGGCCCAGCAGGCGGGCGATCGGCGTCAGGCCCAGTTCTTTCGCTTTCGATTCGCGCATCATCACCAGCGCGGCGGCGCCGTCGTTGATGGAGGACGACGAGGCGGCGGTGATGGTGCCGTCTTTCTTGAAGGCGGCGCGCAGGGTCGGGATCTTTTCCACTTTGGCTTTCAGCGGGCCTTCATCCTTGTCGATGACGGTGTCGCCGGCGCGCGAGGTCACGGTGACCGGCGCGATTTCCCACTTGAACCAGCCTTCGCTGGTCGCCACTTGCGCGCGCTTCACCGATTCGATGGCGAAGTTGTCCTGCGCTTCGCGGGTGAATTCGTACTTGGCCGAGCACTCTTCGGCGAAGGTTCCCATCGAGCGGCCTTCGCCGGTTTTCTCGTTGCGCGAGTAGGCGTCTTCCAGGCCGTCGTACATCATGTGGTCGAACATCATGCCGTGGCCGATGCGGTAGCCGCCGCGTGCTTTCGGAATTAAGTAAGGGGCGTTGGTCATGGACTCCATGCCGCCGGCGATCACCACGTCGGCGCTGCCGGCCACCAGCTGGTCGTGCGCGAAGATGGTGGCCTGCATGGCCGAACCGCACATCTTGGACAGCGTGACAGCGCCGGTGGAAGTCGGCAGGCCGGCTTTCAACAGCGCCTGACGCGCAGGCGCCTGGCCTTGGCCGGCCATCAGGCAGTTGCCGAAGTAGACGTGTTCCACCAGCTTGCCGTCGACGCCGGAGCGTTCCACCGCAGCCTGAATCGCCACTGCGCCCAGATCGTGCGCGGACTTGGCGGAGAAGTCGCCCTGGAAGGCGCCCATAGGGGTGCGGGCTGCGCCCACGATAACGATAGGATCATTCATTTTCAAAGGTCTCCATAAAAGGCGGTGGTGTCACCGCAGGGATGTTCGACAGGTGTTTGTGCGAGAAGCGGATGTGCTGCGGGTATGGATAAACGTCTTCCAGCACGCCATCGACAATGCGCTGCTTGCGCGCTTGCCAGTACTCGGGTGTGAGCAGGTCGGCGTGGTGCTTGAGGAAGTACTTGCGTATCTTCGGGTTCCCCAGCAGGAAGCTGCCAAACTGCTCGGGGAATACGTCGTGTTTGCCGATCGGGTACCACGGCTCCGACGCCATTTCTTCTTCCTCGTTGCGCGGCGCGGGGATGGCACGGAACTGGCAGTCGGTGATGTATTCGATTTCGTCGTAGTCGTAGAACACCACGCGCTGGTGACGCGTGACGCCGAAATTCTTGTACAGCATATCGCCGGGGAAGATGTTGGCCGCCACCAGTTCCTTGATGGCGTTGCCGTATTCGAGGACGCCATGTTCCAGCTGCGCTTCGTCGTGTTCTTTCTCGGTCAGCCAGATATTCAGCGGCACCATGCGGCGTTCGATGTACAGGTGTTTGATGACGATCTGGTCGCCGTCTTCCTCCAGCATCGACGGTGCGTGCTGCTTGAGTTCCGCCAGCAGTTCGTCCTTGAAGCGACTGCGCGGGAAGGCGACGTTGGAGTATTCCAGCGTGTCGGCCATGCGGCCGACGCGGTCGTGGTGCTTCACCAGCAGGTACTTCTGCTTGACCAGCGCGCGCGTGGTTTCCTTTGGTGGCGGATAGAAGTCCTTGATCACCTTGAACACATAGGGAAAGGATGGCAGCGCGAACACCAGCATCACTAGTCCCTTGATGCCGGGCGCGATGTCGAACAAATCCGAAGAGTGCTTGAGGTGTTGCAGGTAGTCGCGGTAGAACAGCGCCTTGCCCTGCTTTTGCAAACCGAGGATGGTGTAGATCTCGCTGCGCGGTTTGCGCGGCATCAGCGCGCGCAGAAACTGCACATAGGCCGACGGCACTTCCATATCGACCATGAAGTAGGCGCGGGTGAAGGAGAACAGCACGGCGATCTGCTCGGGGTCGCACAGCACGGTATCGAGTATCAGCTCGCCGTGGCGGTTGTGCAGGATCGGCACCACAAACGGATAGACGCGGTTGCCGTTGATGCTCTGGCCGACGATGTAGGCGCCCTTGTTGCGGAAGAACAGGCTCGATAGCACCTGGATCTGGTGATTCGGTTCGATGCGGGCGTCGCCGTAGGCTTCTTTCAGGCGCGCTTCCACCTGCTCGACGTCGCGCGTGAGATTGGCGAATGGCGCGTCCAGCTGGAAGTTGGTGACGATGCGCTTGAGCGTGTAGTGCATGCCGTCCGCCGCCGGGTAGTAGACGCGGTAGGTCGGGCGCGGTTCGGCGGTTTCGATGTATTCGGTGGACACGATCGGCCGCACGAAGATGAATTCGTTATGGAAGTAGCGGCGGTGCAGGATGTTGCAGCAGACCGAGTTGAAGAAGGTTTCGGCCAACTCCGGCCGCTTGTGGTCAGACAGCATGCCGATATAGTGCAGTTTGAGTTCGCGCCACACTTCATCGGTGAGGTCGGCCGGTTCGTATTCGTCTTCCAGCTGGTGCACGCATTCCTGCACGCGCTGGTCGTAGAAGTCGATGCGGGCGCGCGCGGATTGCTGCGCTTCTGCCCAGGCGCCGCGTTCGAAGTGCTGCTTGGCTTGCTGGCTGGCCGCGCGGAACAGCCGGTAGTGCTTGTCGAAACCGTCGCGGATGGTGCGGGCGATGTCGAACGCAATTTGCGAGCGCAGCAGCTTCGGGAAGGCGGCCTGGGTCATGACGGCATGGTCCGGACCTTATTTGGTCTCGGCAAACAGCTCGCGGCCGATCAGCATGCGGCGGATTTCGCTGGTGCCGGCGCCGATTTCGTACAGCTTGGCGTCGCGCCACAGGCGGCCGACCGGGTACTCGTTGATGTAGCCATTGCCGCCCAGCGTCTGGATCGCCTCGCCGGCCATCCAGGTGGCTTTTTCAGCCGAGTACAGGATGGCGCCGGCGGCGTCCTTGCGCAGATTGCGCACCTGCTCCGGCGTTGTGGCGCGGTCGCAAGCCTGGCCGACCGCGTAGACGTAGGCCTTGCAGGCCATCATGGTCGAATACATATCGGCGAGCTTGCCCTGCATCAGCTGGAACTCGCCGATCGGCTGGCCGAACTGCTTGCGGTCGTGGATGTATGGCACCACCGCATCCATGCAGGCCTGCATGATGCCCAGCGGGCCGCCGGACAGCACGGTGCGCTCGAAGTCCAGGCCCGACATCAGCACGTTGACGCCCTTGCCCAGGCCGCCCAACACATTTTCGGCCGGCACTTCGCAATCTTCAAACACCAGCTCGCCGGTGTGGGAGCCGCGCATGCCCAGCTTGTCCAGCTTTTGCGCGATGGAGAAGCCTTTGAAGCCTTTTTCGATCAGGAAGGCAGTCATGCCTTTGGGGCCGGCTTCCAGGTCATTTTTCGCGTATACCACCAGCACATCGGCGTCCGGGCCGTTGGTGATCCACATCTTGGTGCCGTTCAGCACCCAGCGGTCGCCCTTGAAATCGGCGCGCAGCTTCATGCTGACCACATCGGAACCGGCGTTCGGCTCGGACATGGCCAGAGCGCCGACGTGTTCGCCGGAGATCAGCTTGGGCAGATATTTGCGCTTTTGTTCTTCGGTGCCGTTGCGCTTGATCTGATTGACGCACAGATTTGAGTGGGCGCCATACGACAGGCCGACCGAGGCCGAGGCGCGCGAGATTTCCTCCATCGCCACGATGTGGGCCAGATAGCCCATGTTGGCGCCGCCGTACTCTTCCGGCACAGTGATGCCCAGCACGCCCAGCTCGCCCATCTTGCGCCACAGATCCATGGGGAACTGGTCGCTGCGGTCGATCTCCGCTGCGCGCGGGGCGATCTCGGCGGCGGCGAACTGCTGCACGGCCTCGCGCAGCGCGGCGATGTCCTCGCCATGGTCAAAGGTCAGGCCTGGGAGATGGAGCATGTCTTCCTCTATTCGTTATGAGTTTGAAGCGGCCATGATACGCCGATGTGACGTTAACGTAAACGTCAACTACATCAACCCGGGGTCAGTTCTTGCATTCATTCATGAGCCCGTGTGGGATTGCAAGAACTGACCCCGGGTTAGGCTTGCGCCGCCAGCAGGCGCTTGCATTCGTCTTCGTGCGCCTGGATTTCGGCCAGCGACATTTCGATGTCTTCGCGCTGCTGTTCCAGCGTTTCGCGGTGCTGCGCCAGCACGGCCAGGAAGCGGTGCATCTGCGCCGCCGAGTCTTTCGGCGTTTCGTACATGTCGACCAGGCTTTTGATTTCCGCCAGCGATAGCCCCAGGCGCTTGCCGCGCAGCGTCAATTTCAGGCGCGTGCGGTCGCGCCCCGTGTACACGCGGTTGCGGCCGCCCGCGCCTTCGCGCGACGGACTCAGCAAGCCCTGATCTTCGTAAAAGCGAATCGCGCGCGCGGTAATGTCGAATTCCCGCGCCAGTTCTGTAATAGTGTAGGTGGACATGGTTTTGAATGGATTTCCGTTTACGTCAACGTCAAGCCATTGTAGCGCGAATTGGTGCGCGGTATCGTGCGACGCGAAATCCTTGCAGGCCGAATAATATTTGCCTTACATTTTCGCTGACGTTGGCCACGCCAGAGGATAAAATGTTAATTATAAAATCCCATAAGGTCACAATCGCGCCTTCATGCAGAGACTGACTTTCATGACGCAACGTGAAATAGTTCAATTATGAATTCTTCCAATGAACGCGAAAGCTTTAGCCAGCGCCTGCAACAGGCGCTAAAAAACGCCCATTACTCGCCCGACAGCCCGACCCGGTTGGCGCGCGAATTCAATATCCGTTTCGATGGCCGGCCGATTACCGTCCATGCGGCCCGGAAATGGCTGGTTGGCGAGGCAATTCCGACTCAGGAGAAGCTGCGCATGATCGCTCAATGGCTGGGCGTGCCGGCCGAGTGGCTGCGCTTTGGCGGTCCGGAAGAAGGCGCGCCGAGCGGCGGCGATGGCAATGGCTTGTCGCGCTTCGAATCGGCCGACGTCAAGCTGATTGCTGATTTGCAGCGCCTGGATGAGCACCACCGTCAGATCGCGCGTGAATTTATCCGCATGCTGGTGCGGGTGAACTACCAAAAGTAGATATTTTTACGTAGTACTACCGAGATAGACTGACCGTCCCAGTCTGGTCTTTTGGCATATTTCGTGAAACTGGTTTCACTGTTTGCCTGTTTTTGTTTGGCCTGCTGCGCGCCACAGGAAGTGTCCTTTTTATTTTCGCTATCTTTGTGAAATGTCATGGTGTCGACACGGATTTCAGGCACAATAGGACCGGAACTACTTTTCGGGGAGTCACGCTTTGAGCCGTTTGATGAAAAGCAATTACAGCAATGTAGCCCAGCTGAAAGATTTGATGACCGCCCCACCCATGAGCGCCGCCCAGCATGCCGAAGTGATGCGCAAGCGCATCGCCCAGCGTCGCATGGTGGAAGAAGCCCGTGAATTGAAGCGCGCCGCCAGCTCTTACTACGACAAGCGTTAATTTGCCTCTTTAAGCCCCGCCCAGCGCGGCGCCAGCGCGTGTTCGATGCCGAACAGGTCGAGTACGCGTGCGACCGTGTGGTCGACCATCTCGTCGATGGTTTGCGGATTGTGATAGAAGCTGGGCAGTGGCGGGAAGATGATCCCGCCCATTTCCGTGACCGCCGTCATATTGCGCAGGTGCGCGAGGTTGAACGGCGTTTCCCTGACCATCAGCACCAGCCGGCGGCGCTCCTTGAGCACCACGTCAGCCGCGCGCGCGATCAAATTATCCGATAGGCCGTGCGCCACCGACGCCAGCGTTTTCATTGAGCAGGGGGCGATGATCATGCCATCGCTCTGGAACGAGCCGCTGGCAATCGCGGCGCCGATATCGCGCACCTTGTGCACCACATGAGCCAACGCTTCCACCTCACGCCGCTGCAAGCCGGTTTCCTGGTGCAGGGTGAGGACTGCGGCTTCGGAGAGCACCAAATGTGTCTCCATCCCCGCGATATGTTGCAAATGCTGTAGCAGACGCACGCCATACACGGCACCGGTGGCGCCGGTGATGGCGATGACGATCCGTCGGGCCACGAATGGCCGAGGCATATTAGCCTTTGTTGTCCAGCAGAGCTTTCAGCTCGCCGGATTCAAACATTTCGCCCATGATGTCCGAGCCGCCGACGAATTCGCCGCGCACGTACAGTTGCGGGATGGTCGGCCAGTTCGAGTAGTCCTTGATGCCCTGGCGCACTTCCGGATCTTCCAGCACGTTGACGGTGGCAATGTTTTCAACGCCGCACGCTTTCAGGATCTGGATGGCACGGCCGGAAAAGCCGCATTGCGGGAACTGGGCGGTGCCCTTCATGAACAGCACGACCGGGGTGCTGGTCACGGTTTCTTTGATCCAAGTTTGTACGTCGCTCATAGCTGCCTCTAGGGTGTAAAGATGTGGAATACCGGCATTTTATAAGAAAATGCCGGGGCCCGTTATATTACCCGCGCAGTTTGGCGAAGGCGGCCGCCATGCTGCCGCCCATGGCCGGCTCGCGGTTTTGCTGCCGCTGTTGATCCTTCTGATGCTGGCCCATGGCGCGGCGGTCGTTGCGATCGCCGCGCTGCTGCGGCTGCGATCCGGCCTGTGGCGCGCTGTCGGTCAAACGCATGGTGAGGGCGATGCGCTTGCGCTTTTCGTCCACTTCCAGCACCTTCACCTTGACCACCTGGCCGGCTTTCACCACCGTGTGCGGATCCTTGACGAAGCTGTTGGACAGCGCCGAAATATGCACCAGGCCATCCTGGTGCACGCCGATGTCCACGAACGCGCCAAACGCGGCCACGTTGGTCACCACGCCTTCCAGAATCATGTCCGGACGCAGATCCTTGATTTCCTCCACGCCTTCCTTGAAGGTGGCGGTGGTGAATTCCGGACGCGGGTCGCGGCCAGGCTTTTCCAGCTCTTTCAGGATGTCGGTGATGGTTGGCACGCCGAATTTGTCGTCGGCGTACTTGGCCGGCTGCAGACGCTTGATCAGGGCGCTGTCGCCGATCACGCCCTTGATGTCCTTCTGGATGTCGGCCAGGATTTTTTCCACCACCGGGTAGGATTCCGGGTGCACGGCCGAGGCGTCCAGCGGATTTTCGCCGTTCATCACGCGCAGGAAGCCGGCCGCCTGTTCAAAGGTCTTGTCGCCCAGGCGCGGCACGGATTTCAGCGCGGCGCGCGAGGTGAACGCGCCCTTCAGGTCGCGGTAGGTGACGATGGCTTGCGCCACCGACGAGGACAGGCCGGACACGCGCGCCAGCAGCGGCGCCGAGGCGGTGTTGACGTCCACGCCGACCGCGTTCACGCAATCCTCGACCACGGCGTCCAGCGTGCGCGCCAGCTGGGTCTGCGACACATCGTGCTGGTACTGGCCGACGCCGATCGATTTCGGGTCGATCTTCACCAGTTCGGCCAGCGGGTCTTGCAGGCGGCGCGCAATCGACACCGCGCCGCGCAGCGACACGTCCATGTCCGGCAATTCCTTGGAGGCGAACTCGGATGCCGAGTACACCGAGGCGCCGGCCTCGGACACCACGATCTTGCTCATTTTTTGCTCAGGGAAGCGCTTGAGCAGGTCTTGCGCCAGCTTGTCGGTTTCGCGCGAGGCGGTGCCGTTGCCGATGGAAATCAGCGACACATTGTGCTTCATGGCCAGTTTACCCAGCGTGTGCAGCGAGCCTTCCCAATCGTTTTTCGGCTGGTGCGGATAAATCACGGCGGTATCCACCACCTTGCCGGTGGCGTCCACCACCGCCACCTTGACGCCGGTGCGCAGGCCCGGGTCCAGGCCCATGGTGGCGCGCTGGCCGGCCGGGGCCGCCAGCAGCAAGGCTTTCAGGTTGGTCGCGAAGACGTTGATGGCTTCCAGCTCGGATTTTTCGCGCAGGGCGCCCATCAGTTCGGTGTCCAGGTGCATGAAGCTTTTCACGCGCCAGGTCCAGCGGGCGGTGTCGGCCAGCCATTTGTCGGCCGGCCGGCCGGCTTGCTTGATGCCGAAACGGGCGGCGATGCGGCTTTCGCACGGGTTGTGCGGCGCGTCCCACTTTGGTTTTTCCGGCTCGGTATCGAGGCGCAGGGCGACGTCGAGGATGCCTTCGCGGCGGCCGCGCATCAGCGCCAGGGCACGGTGCGACGGCACGGACGACAACGGCTCGGAATAATCGAAGTAATCGGCGAACTTTTCACCTTCTTCTTGCTTACCTTCAATAACTTTCGATTCAACAATGCCATGCTCTTGCACATATTCGCGCAAGGATTGCAGCAATGTTGCATCTTCGGCAAAGCGTTCCATCAGGATCTGGCGCGCGCCGTCGAGGGCGGCCTTGGTGTCGGCCACGCCGGGGTTGTTGCCATCGGCGGTGGTGAACGCTTCGCGCAGGTATTTGGCGGCTTCGGTTTCCGGTTCCAGCTCCGGGTTGCCGAGCAGGTCGTCGGCCAGCGGCGCCAGGCCGGCTTCAATGGCGATCTGGGCCTTGGTACGGCGTTTTTGCTTGTACGGAAGATATAAGTCTTCCAGCCGGGTCTTGTCTTCTGCGTGCATGACAGCATCTAACAACTCTGGTGTCATCTTGTTTTGCTCGGTGATCGATGCCACGATACTGGCGCGGCGTTCTTCCAGCTCGCGCAGGTAGCGCAGGCGCTCTTCGAGCAGACGCAGTTGAGTATCATCCAGGCCCCCGGTCGCCTCTTTACGGTAGCGGGCGATGAAGGGAACGGTGGCGCCTTCGTCCAACAGGGCGATGGCAGCGGCGACCTGGGCCGGTTTGGCGGACAGTTCCAGGGCAAGACGTTGTTCGATGGAAGGCAACATGGTGATGATTCCTAGACAGACAAGGCCGGAATAATACGACATCGGCGGCCCAAAAGGCCACGAAGGTGGGCAAGCCCACGCAAGCAGACAGGTTTTATCGAGAATTACGTGAACACGAACGCTTCAATGGCGGATAATATTGCCTGTTGCCGTTTTTGAACCATCTTTGAACAACAATGCGACCTATGGATTTTACCCGCGACGACGCCCCTGCCGCCCCTGCTGCTCCAGCACCGGCTCCTACGCGCCCTGCGCCGCCTGCGAATCAATTGTCGTACGCTGTGGCCACCTGGCTACAGCGTGTGGATGCGGCAGCGCACCCCAAAGCAAAACTCACCCCGCCGCCGGTCGATAACGACCCCAAGCAAACGAATTACAAACTGATTTACGTGATGGCCCCGACCAGCGGCGGCCGCCACGTGGCCCTGTGCCTGTACAAAGCCCGCCTGCGCCCGAATGGCGACGTGGCGGCGGCCAGTCCGGTCAGCGAAGTGTTTTCGCTGCTGTCGACGCCGCCGAGCTTCCTGACCCCGGCCGATGAAGACTTGATCCGTTTCTTCGTGGCCATGCGCAGCGGCCAGAATTCCCAGACCGGCTCGGCCACCGAGCCGCGCGGCAAGATCGGCGCGGCGCTGCTGAATATGCTCGCCGAGCAAGACAAATTGTTGTGGGCTAACTCGTGGGCCGACGTTGGCAACGGGCTGGTCTATCCGCTCAAGGGCGGCGTGCTGCGCGAAGCCAATCTGGCCTGGCGCGAGGAAGGCAAGGGCTTGCGCCTCGGCTGGCAGGTGGCGCCGCCGCCGGGCGCCAGGCACGTCGGCGCCGACCAGGTCGACTACATGCTGCCGACCGATCCGCCGTGGTATATCGACAACCTGTCGTGCGGCGTATTGCAACTCAACCAGGGCGGCACCGAGATTCCGCTGGCCGACCTGCAAGCGCTGGTGGCGCAGGCCCCGCTGCTGACCAACAATGACAAGATGCGCGTCTCGCAACTGCTGCTGGCGCACGGCTTGCAAGGGCTGATGCCGCTGCCGCAACCGCTGCCGCAGCGCATCCGCGACGACGTCAAGCCGCGGCCGGTGCTGACGCTGGACGCCGCCATGCTGGCCGACGGCTCGCTGCAACGCTGGAACGACTTTGCCGTGCTGTCCTTCGACTACGACGGCGAGCGCGTCTCGTTCGACCCGTCGCAGCGCGTGGTGCGCCAGAAAGGCGACGTCACCGAGATCATCCAGCGCGACGCCGGCGCCGAAGACGATGCGCTGGCCCTGCTGACCGAGCGCCATTTCGTGGCGCCCACCACCCTGCCGCTGAGCAGCGTCAAGGGCGGCTTGCTGCTGCCCAGCCAGGCCGAGTGGCTGCGTTTTGCCCGCGACGGCATTACCGCGCTGAAGGAAGCCGGCTGGAAAATCGAAAAGACCGTCAAATACCGCTACGACACGGAGGACGTCGGCGATTGGTACGCCGATGTGGTGGAGGACGAGGCCGATGGCGGCCACGCCTGGTTCGATCTGGAACTGGGCATCATGGTCAACCAGGAGCGCGTGCCGCTGCTGCCGGTGCTGGTGCAGCTGATCCGTACCGCGCCCAACGACTTCAATCCCAAAGTCATCGCCAACCACGGCGAGGAAGACCAGATGCTGGCCACGTTGCCGGACGGCAGCCGCGTCGCCCTGCCATGGGGCCGGGTGCGGCCTATCCTCAGCACGCTGGGCGAGTTGTATTTCAGCGACAAGATCAAGACTTCGCTGCGCATGGCCACGCTGGACGCCGCCCGTCTGGACGAGCTGGCCCGCAACGTGGAAATGGCCTGGACCGGCGGCGCCGAGCTGCGCGAAATGGGCGCGCGCCTGAACCAGTTCGGTGCGGTCAAGCGCGTGGCCACCCCGGCCGGCCTGCAAGCCACCCTGCGCGACTACCAGACCGACGGCCTGTCGTGGATGCAGTTCCTGCGCGAATACGGCTTTGCCGGCATCCTGGCCGACGACATGGGCCTGGGCAAGACCGTGCAAACGCTGGCCCATATCCTGATCGAGAAAGAGGCCGGCCGCCTGACCGCGCCGGCGCTGGTGATCGCCCCAACCAGCCTGATGGGCAATTGGCAGGAGGAAGCCGCGCGCTTCGCCCCCGGCCTGAAAGTGCTGCTGCTGCAGGGCAAGGACCGCATGGGCCAGTTCGACCAGATCGACGAAGCCGATCTGGTGCTGACCACCTACGCCCTGCTGCCGCGCGACGAGGAAAAACTGCGCGAGCACGATTTCCATCTGGTCATTCTGGACGAATCGCACTACATCAAGAACACCCGCTCCAAGGCGGCCCAGAGCGCCGGCCTGCTGCGCGCGCGCCATCGCCTGTGCCTGTCCGGCACGCCGCTGGAAAACCACCTGGGCGAGCTGTGGTCGCAATTCCACTTCCTGCTGCCGGGCCTGCTCGGCGACGAGAAGAACTTCAACACCGTGTTCCGCCATCCGATCGAGCGCCAGGACGATCCGCTGCGCCGCGCGCTGCTGAACCGCCGCATCAAGCCTTTCCTGCTGCGCCGGACCAAGGACAGCGTGGCCAAGGAATTGCCGCCGAAGACCGAGATGGTGCGCAAGGTGGAACTGACCGGCGCCCAGCGCGACCTGTACGAAACCGTGCGCCTGGCCATGGACCAGAAGGTACGCGAGGAAATCGACCGCAAGGGCGTGGCGCGCAGCCAGATCGTGATTCTGGAAGCGCTGCTCAAGCTGCGCCAGGTGTGCTGCGACCCGCGCCTGGTCAAGTCCACCACCAAGAAACAGCAGGCCGCCGGTTCGGCCAAGCTGGCCGACCTGATGCAGATGGTCGAGGATCTGCTGGAAGAAAAGCGCAAGATTCTGGTGTTCTCGCAGTTCACCAGCATGCTGGAGCTGATCGAGGAGGAACTGGAAGCGCGCGACATTCCGTACGCGCTGCTGACCGGCGACACCAAGGACCGCAGCGCCCAGGTGGCGGCGTTCCAGCAGGGCGCGGTGCCGATCTTCCTGATTTCGCTGAAAGCCGGCGGCGTTGGCCTCAACCTGACGGCGGCCGACACCGTGATCCACTACGATCCGTGGTGGAATCCGGCGGCGGAAAACCAGGCCACCGACCGCGCCTGGCGTATCGGCCAGGACAAGCCGGTATTCGTCTACAAGCTGATCGCCAAAGGCACGCTGGAAGAGAAAATCCAGGTGCTGCAGCAGAAAAAATCCGATCTGGCGCAATCCATCCTGGCCGAAGGCGAGTCGCAGAAAATGGCGCTCACGCAAGAGGACCTGCAACAAATCTTCGCACCTTTAGTGGAGTAAGCCATGGGCCGGACGATAGCGGAACTCCAGGCGGCATTACAGCAGTCCCAAGCCAACGAGGCCCGCTACCGGCTGCTGCTGGAACACAGCAGTGAGATCAGCTGGATGGCCGACTGCGCCACGCTCCGGCTGACCTGGCTGAGCCCGGCGGCCGAACGCCAGTTCGGCTACACCCTGGACACCGCGCAGGCGCTGGCGGCCGGCCTGCTCAAGGACTTGCCGCCGCGTCTGGCGCGCTACGTCAAGGGTGACCTCAGCCGCCGGCGTGTGCTGCGCGAAACCGAGCTGCTCCACAGCGATGGCCGCGCGGTGCCGGTGGAAATCGAATCGACCCTGATCCTCGATGCCGCCGGCGTGCCGGCCAGCGTGGTGGGGACGGTGCGCGACCTGACGGCCCGGCGCGAGCTGGCGCAGCAGCAGAAAAAATTCGCCTCCATGCTGTCGCATGAATTCCGCACGCCGCTGTCGACCATCGACGGCGCCGTGCAGCGGCTGGAAATGACCGGCGCCCATCACGACGAAGGCACGCGCAAGCGCTACCGCAAGATCCAGACCGCGGTCGACCGCATGCTGGCCATGCTGGACGAATACCTGTCGCCGGAACGCATGGCCAGCATCGGCCGCGAGCGTCAGCCCAATGAAATCAACCCGGCCACGCTGCTGCAGGCGGCCGCCGAGCAGGCCCGTCAGCGCCGTCCGCGGATCACGGTGCAAGTCTCGGCTTTGCCGCAATGGATGCGCTGCGACCCGGCCGGCATGCGTTTGTGTCTCGACATCTTGCTGGACAATGCAATAAAGTACACAAACGATGATATTCCGATAGAATTGGTGGGAAGAATTGCAACCGAAGGTGGCGTCGAATTCCTGGTGCGCGATCATGGCGCCGGCATCGTCGCAGCGGAGTTGCCGCATGTGTTCGATAGAGCGTACCGGGGCAGCAACGCCGGCGGCGTAGCTGGGTCGGGTCTGGGCCTGTACATGGCGCGGGCGATTGCGGATGTGCACGGCGGAACGATCAGTGCACGGAATGTTTCTGAAAGCGGCGCGGAATTCCGGATTTGGCTGCCTATCGCGGCCAATGCCGGGAAAAACCTTGCGCCTGCCGGTGTCAGCAGTGATAATTCTTTGGACGCAAGCTGATTGTCCCAGGTCTGGGCACAATTGCTCAACAATCGAACGAATGGCGCATCAATGACGCAAATACTGATCGTGGAAGACAATCTGGACTACGCCGAAGAAATGGCGGAGTTCCTGACTGAACTTGAACACGAAGTGCACATTACCAATAACGCCAGCGATATGTGGTCTGCCCTAAGCCAGGGCAATGTCGGCGTGGTCGTGCTGGACCTTGGCCTGCCCGACGAAGATGGCTTCAACGTCATCCCCCGCATGCGCCAGCTTTACCCGCAAATCGGGCTGCTGGTGCTGACCGGCCGCGTGGCCTTCGACAACCGCATTCTTGGTCTGCGCCTGGGCGCGGACCACTATCTGACCAAGCCTATCAAATTTCCGGAACTGGCGGCGCACATTGAGGCGCTGGATCGTCGCGTCGGTCCGCAGGAAACCATTCCGGCGCCCAGCAAGTGGACGCTCAAGGTCAGCGCCCGCCAGTTGGAGTTGCAGGGCATGGCCATCACTCTGACCGAGAAAGAGTGCAATTTCCTGCATCTGCTGACGATTAACACCCGTCCTGTGCCGCGCCAGGTGATTGTGGCCGGCATCGGCGGCGACGATCCGGATGCCGGCCGTCGTGTCGACATGCTGGTCTACCGCTTGCGCAAGAAGGCGCGCACCGGGCTGGGCCAGGATTTGCCGCTGCGCAGCGCTTACGGCGAAGGCTATAGCCTGTCCGCCAGCTTCAACCTTTCGTAGACCCCGCGACGGACCGCAGTGCGGGGTAATAAAAACAGGGACAGAGTCAGCGCGATTTTCTTGTTTAAGAAATTAATCGGGGACAGAGTCGTGCAGCGAGGGTAGAATCGGGTTTCCGATCTACCTTTTTTGGTATTCCCATGGCACGCCTGCCCCGTTTAATCGTTCCCAACCAGCCGCACCACGTCATCCAGACCGGCGCCAACAACCAGAATGTATTCCTTGATGCCGAGGATTACCAAACCTTCCTCGGCTGGCTGCGTACTGCCGCCAAGAACTATAAAGTCGCTATCCACTGCTACGTTTTGATGCCGAACCACCTGCATTTGCTGGTCACGCCGTCCGACGACACTGGCCTGGGCCAGATGATGCAGTGGATAGGGCGCTATTACGTGCCCTATTTCAACCAAAAGTACTCGCGTAGTGGCACTTTGTGGAATGGGCGCTACAAAACCTCGCTGATCGATGCTGACGCCTACTTCATGTTGTGCAGCAGATACATCGAGTTCAATCCTGTGCGCAACGGCATGGTGGCGCGTGCCGAGGATTATCCATGGTCCAGCTACTGCCACCACGCCGGTATCCGCCCGGACGGACTGGTGACTGACCACGCCAAGGTCTGGGAGCTGGGCAACACGCCATTCCAGCGCGAGGCGGCCTACAGCGCGCTGTCCCAGCCGCCGCTGACCGAGGAGGAAATCACTTTGATCGGCAAGTCCCTGCTCAAGGGCTGGCCGCTGGGCTCGCAGCAATTCCAGACCGCCCTGCAGAACAAGGTCAAACGCCAGGTATTACCGGCCAAACGCGGCCGGCCGTTCAAAATAAAACCATAACTCCGGGGTCAGGTCCGTCATTTCTACACGGGCACAACCGTAGAGCGCTCTACGGTTGTGCCCGTGTAGAAATGGCGGACCTGACCCCGGATTAACTCTGTCCCCAATTAAAAAAATAAGCTTCTGCGGAAAATTTAATTCGACTCCGACCCTAATTATTCTTGTTGAGGTTTACGCTGCATTGCACTAATCTTAGCCTTCGAGCCACAGTCCCTGGAGTTTAGCCATGAAAGCGCAAGGTCTTTACGATCCGTCCAATGAACACGATGCCTGCGGCGTCGGTTTCGTCGCCCATATCAAGGGCAACAAGAGCCATTCGATTGTGGAGCAGGGTCTGCTGATCTTGAAGAACCTCGATCACCGGGGCGCGGTGGGCGCCGACCCTCTGATGGGTGACGGCGCTGGCATCCTGATCCAGATTCCAGATCAGTACTACCGCGATGAAATGGCCAAGCAAGGTGTGGAACTGCCGCCGCCAGGCGAATACGGCGTCGGCATGGTGTTCCTGCCGAAGGAAAACGCCTCGCGCATCGCCTGCGAACAGGAAATCGAGCGCGCCGCGCGCGCCGAAGGCCAGATCGTGCTGGGCTGGCGCAATGTGCCGGTCGATCTCGACATGCCGATGTCGCCGACCGTGCGCGCCAAAGAGCCGGTGATCCGCCAGATCTTCATCGGCCGCGGCGCCGACATCATGGTGACCGACGCGCTGGAACGTAAGCTGTACGTGATCCGCAAATCGTCCGGCCACGCCATCCAGGCGCTGAAACTGATCCACGGCAAAGAATTCTTCGTGGCCTCGATGTCGGCCCGTACCGTCGTCTACAAAGGCCTGCTGCTGGCCGACCAGGTGGGCGTGTACTACAAAGACCTGCAGGACGCGCGCTGCGTGTCGGCGCTGGCGCTGGTGCACCAACGCTTCTCGACCAACACCTTCCCGGAATGGCCGCTGGCCCACCCGTACCGCCTGCTGGCGCACAACGGCGAGATCAACACCGTGCGCGGCAACTTCAACTGGATGCGCGCCCGCGAAGGCGTGATGAAGTCGGCCGTGCTGGGCGAAGACCTGCAGAAGCTGTTCCCGCTGATTTACGAAGGCCAGTCGGACACCGCCTGCTTCGACAACGCGCTGGAATTGCTGCTGATGGCAGGCTACCCGATCGCCCAGGCAATGATGATGATGGTGCCGGAAGCGTGGGAAAACCACGGCACCATGGACGACAACCGCCGCGCCTTCTACGAATACCACGCCGCCATGATGGAACCGTGGGACGGTCCGGCCGCCCTGGCGTTCACCGACGGCCGCTACATCGGCGGCACGCTGGACCGCAATGGCTTGCGTCCGGCCCGCTACATCGTCACCGACGACGACCTGGTGGTGATGGCGTCGGAATCCGGCGTGCTGCCGATTCCTGAATCGAAGATCATCCAGAAATGGCGCCTGCAGCCAGGCAAGATGTTCCTGATCGATCTGGAAGCCGGCCGCATCATTGACGACAAAGAGCTGAAAGACACCTACGCCAACGCCAAGCCATACAAGGCATGGATCAACGCGGTGCGCATCAAGCTGAACGAAATCAAGCTGAGCGAAAGCCAGCTGGCGCACAACCGCGCCAAGGACAAGGTCGCTCAAGGCGAAAAAGCCGTGCCGTCGCTGCTGGACCGCCAGCAAGCCTTCGGCTACACCCAGGAGGACCTGAAATTCCTGATGGCGCCGATGGCGGCCGCCGGCGAAGAAGCCACCGGCTCGATGGGCAACGACTCGCCGCTGGCCGTCATGTCCAACAAGCTCAAGCCGCTGTACTCCTACTTCAAGCAGCTGTTCGCCCAGGTGACCAACCCGCCGATCGACCCGATCCGCGAAGCGATGGTGATGTCGCTGGTCTCGTTCATCGGTCCCAAGCCTAACCTGCTGGACACCAACAACGTCAACCCGCCGATGCGCCTTGAAGTGGCGCAGCCGGTGCTGGGCTTTGACGATATGGAGCGTCTGCGCAACATCAGCCAGCACACCGGCGGCAAGTTCAAGTCCTATGAACTGGAAATCTGCTACCCGCTGGCCTGGGGCAAGGAAGGCGTTGAAGCCTGCCTGGCGTCGCTGTGCGCGGAAGCCTCGGACGCGGTCAAGTCCGGCCACAACATCCTGATCGTGTCGGACCGCTCGGTGGGGCCTGACCGTGTGGCGATCCCGGCCCTGCTGGCGACCTCGACCATTCACCAGCACCTGGTCAGCAAAGGCCTGCGCGCCTCGACCGGCCTGGTGGTGGAAACCGGCTCGGCCCGCGAAACCCACCACTTCGCCCTGCTGGCCGGCTACGGCGCCGAAGCGATCCACCCCTACCTGGCAATGGAAACCCTGGCCGAAATGGCGCACGGCATGCCAGGCGATATGTCGGCTGAAAAAGCCGTCTACAACTTCACCAAAGCCATCGGCAAAGGCCTGATGAAGGTGATGTCGAAGATGGGCATCTCGACCTATATGTCCTACTGCGGCGCGCAGATCTTTGAAGCCGTCGGCCTGAACAAGTCGCTGGTGGACAAGTATTTCCGCGGCACCGCGTCCAACGTGGAAGGCATCGGCCTGTTTGAAGTGGCGGAAGAAGCGCTGCGCCTGCACAACCTGGCCTTCGGCGACGACCCGGTACTGGCCAACCACCTGGATGCCGGCGGCGAATATGCCTTCCGCGTGCGCGGCGAAGACCACCTGTGGACGCCTGACGCGATCGCCAAGCTGCAGCACTCGACCCGTTCGAACAACTACTCCAGCTATAAAGAGTACGCCCAGATCATCAACGACCAGAGCAAGCGCCACCTGACCCTGCGCGGCCTGTTCGAATTCAAGATCGATCCGGCCAAGGCGATCCCGCTGGATGAAGTCGAACCCGCGAAGGAAATCGTCAAGCGCTTCGCCACCGGCGCCATGTCGATGGGCTCGATCTCGACCGAAGCCCACGCTACCCTGGCCGTGGCGATGAACCGCATCGGCGGCAAGTCCAACACCGGCGAAGGCGGCGAAGATCCATCGCGCTACACCATGGAGCTGAAAGGCATCAAGATCAAGCAGGGCGAGACCATGGCTTCGGTCATGGGCAAGGAACAGATGGTGGTCGACATTCCGCTGCAGGAAGGCGACTCGCTGCGTTCGCGCATCAAGCAGGTGGCGTCGGGCCGTTTCGGCGTGACCGCTGCTTACCTGAACTCGGCCGACCAGATCCAGATCAAGATGGCCCAGGGTGCAAAGCCGGGCGAAGGCGGCCAGTTGCCAGGCCACAAGGTGTCGGAATACATCGCCACCCTACGCTTCTCGGTGCCGGGCGTGGGTCTGATCTCGCCGCCGCCGCACCACGATATTTATTCGATTGAAGATCTGGCGCAGCTGATCCACGATCTGAAGAACGCCAACCCGCGCGCTTCGATCTCGGTCAAGCTGGTGTCGGAAGTGGGTATCGGCACCGTGGCTGCCGGCGTCACCAAAGCCAAGGCCGACCACGTGGTGGTCGCTGGCCACGACGGCGGCACCGGCGCATCGCCGCTGTCCTCGGTCAAGCACGCCGGCACCCCATGGGAGCTGGGCCTGGCTGAAACCCAGCAAACGCTGGTGCTGAACGGCCTGCGTAGCCGTATCCGCGTCCAGGCCGACGGCCAGATGCGTACCGGCCGCGACGTGGTCATCGCCGCCATGCTGGGCGCCGACGAAATCGGCTTCGCCACCGCGCCGCTGGTGGTGGAAGGCTGCATCATGATGCGCAAATGCCACCTCAACACCTGCCCGGTCGGCGTTGCCACCCAAGACCCGGTGCTGCGCGCCAAGTTCTCGGGCAAGCCCGAGTACGTTGTGAACTACTTCTTCTTCGTTGCCGAAGAAGCGCGTCAGCTGATGGCGCAGCTGGGCATCCGTACCTACGACGAGCTGATCGGCCGTGTGGATCTGCTGGACAAGTCGAAAGCGATCTCGCACTGGAAAGCGCGCGGCCTGGACTTCAGCAATATCTTCTACGCACCGGAAGTGCCGAACGGCGACGCGATCTACCACACCATGGAGCAGGACCACGGCCTGGACAAGGCACTGGACCACAAGCTGATTGCCCAGGCCAAGGCGGCGCTGGAAAAAGGCGAGCGCGTGTCCTTCATCTCGCCGGTGAAGAACCTGAACCGCACCGTGGGCACCATGCTGTCGGGCGAAGTGGCCAAGCGCTACGGTCACGCCGGCCTGCCGGACGACACCATCCACATCCAGCTGCAAGGCACGGCTGGCCAGTCGGCTTGCGCCTTCCTGGCGCACGGCATCACCATCGACCTGGTCGGCGAGGGTAACGACTATGTTGGCAAGGGCCTGTCGGGCGGCCGCATCATCGTGCGTCCGAACACCGAGTTCCGTGGCTGGGCGGTGAACAACATCATCATCGGCAACACCGTGCTGTACGGCGCGATTTCCGGTGAAGCCTTCTTCAACGGCGTGGCCGGCGAGCGTTTCGCTGTGCGCAACTCGGGCGCCACCGCCATCGTCGAAGGCACCGGCGACCACGGTTGCGAATACATGACCGGCGGCACCGTGGTGGTGCTGGGCAGCACCGGCCGTAACTTCGCGGCGGGCATGTCGGGCGGTATCGCTTACGTCTACGATCCGGATGGCGATTTCGAGTCGCGCTGCAACACGGCCATGGTGTCGCTGGAGCCGGTGCTGACCACCAAGGAGCAGGAAGCGCAGAGCGAAACCTGGCACATCCAGCACAAGGACATCGGCCGCGAGTCGGACGAAGTGATCCTGAAGCGCTTGATCGAGCGTCACTTCAAGCACACCGGCAGCACCCGTGCCCGCCTGTTGCTGGATAACTGGGCCGAGAGCCGCGCCAAGTTCGTGAAGGTATTCCCAAGCGAATACAAACGCGCACTGGCCGAGATGGCCGAAGACGTGGCGAACGAAGCCGCTTCCGCTCAACCGATCGCTGCCTAAACCAACGCCACGTCATTCCGGCGCAGGCCGGAATCCAATGCTGAGTCAGTATTGGGTCCCGGCCTGCGCCGGGACGACGGCTCTAAAGATTACGAAGGAAAAATATCGTGGGTAAAATCACCGGCTTCATGGAATTCCAGCGTCAGGAAGAAGGCTATCTGCCGCCAGCGACGCGCGTTAAGAACTATGCGGAATTCGTTATTCCGCTGACCAACGAGCAAGCCAAGATCCAGGGCGCGCGCTGCATGGATTGCGGCATCCCGTTCTGCAACAACGGCTGCCCGGTCAACAACATCATCCCGGACTGGAACGACCTGGTCTATCGCGGCAACTACCGCGAGGCGCTGGACACCCTGCACTCGACCAACAACTTCCCGGAATTCACCGGCCGCATCTGCCCGGCGCCATGCGAGGCCGCCTGCACCCTGGGCATCAGCGAAGATCCGGTCGGCATCAAGTCGATCGAGCACAAGATCATCGACGAAGGCTGGGAACACGGCTGGGTCATTCCCCAGCCTGCGTCCAGGCAAACCGGCAAGAAAGTCGCCGTGGTCGGTTCCGGTCCTGCCGGCCTGGCCGCTGCCCAGCAGCTGGCGCGCGCCGGCCACGCCGTGACCGTGTTTGAAAAATCCGACCGCGTCGGCGGCCTGCTGCGCTACGGCATTCCAGACTTCAAGATGGAAAAGTCGCACATCGACCGCCGCATCAAGCAGATGGAAGCCGAAGGCGTGACCTTCCGCACCAGCGTGCTGATCGGCAAGGACTTCCCGGCCAACGTCAACAACTGGGCCAAGGAAACCATCTTCCCTGAAGACCTGCAGAAAGAGTTCGACGCCGTGGTGCTGGCCGGCGGCGCCGAGCAGCCGCGCGACCTGCCTGTACCGGGCCGCGAGCTGAAAGGCGTGCACTTCGCCATGGACTTCCTGCCGCAACAGAACAAGGTCAACGCCGGCGACAAGCTGAAAGACCAGATCAAGGCCACCGGCAAGCACGTGGTGGTGATCGGCGGCGGCGATACCGGTTCCGACTGCGTCGGCACCTCCAACCGTCACGGCGCCGCCTCGGTGACCCAGTTCGAACTGATGCCCATGCCGCCGGAGCAAGAGAACAAGCCGCTGGTGTGGCCATACTGGCCGACCAAGCTGCGCACCTCGTCCTCGCACGAAGAAGGCTGCGAGCGCGACTGGGCGGTGGCCACCAAGCGTCTGGAAGGCAAGGGCGGCAAGGTTGAGAAACTGATCGCCTGCCGCGTCGAGTGGAAAGACGGCAAGATGGCCGAAGTGCCGAATTCGGAATTCGAAATGAAGGCCGACCTGGTGTTCCTGGCCATGGGCTTTGTATCGCCAGTGGCCAACATCCTGGACGCGTTCGGTGTTGACAAAGATGCACGCGGCAACGCCAAGGCGACCACCGATGGCGAAGGCTGCTACCAGACGTCCGCGCCTAAAGTATTTGCCGCCGGCGACATGCGCCGCGGCCAGTCGCTGGTGGTGTGGGCGATCCGCGAAGGCCGCCAGTGCGCGCGCGCGGTCGACGAGTTCCTGATGGGTAGTTCCGAGTTGCCACGCTAAGTTAGCGCGGCACTCAGGCGCAGCCTGACTCCCTGCCGGGTACGGATGGGCGATCCCCAGCCGTATCCGGTTTTTTTTTGAAAGTACCGTCTGCTGCACCGCAAGAATGTAACATTTAGTGCCGAGTGTAAATTACTGACTTTGGGTTCAGTAGTGTTGTATTATCTACCATTCACCACCCTCAAACGAGGTGGTCTCCAGCAGAGATTGACCTTTCTGCACTACAATACGGCATTCAAAAAAATGAGTTCAGTCGTGGCTAATCTAGTCGAAATCCGTGATTTACACTTCACCTATGGCAAGCGCGCGATCCTGACCGGCTTGAACATGGACTTCCCGCAGGGGAAGGTGGTTGCGATCATGGGCGGCTCCGGTTCCGGCAAGACCACCGTGCTGCGCCTGATCGGCGGCCAGTTGCGTCCGCAGAAGGGCCATGTCAAGGTTCAGGGTCAGGTGGTGCACAAGCTGAATACCGCCGGCCTGTATCTGTTGCGTCGCAAAATGGGCATGCTGTTCCAGCATGGCGCCCTGTTCACCGACCTGAGCGTGTTTGAAAACGTCGCCTTCCCGCTGCGCGAGCATACCGACCTGCCGGAAGAGCTGATCCGCAATCTGGTGCTGATGAAGCTGCAAGCCGTGGGCCTGCGCAACGCCGCCAAGCTGAAACCGGGCGAAATCTCGGGCGGCATGGCGCGCCGCGTGGCGCTGGCGCGCTCGATCGCGCTGGACCCGGAATTGATTATGTATGACGAGCCGTTCGCTGGCCTGGACCCGATCTCGATGGGCGTCACCGCCAACCTGATCCGCAACCTGAATACGGCGCTGGGCTCGACCACGGTGTTGGTGTCGCACGACGTCAAGGAAAGCTTCGCCATCGCCGACTATGTTTATTTCCTGTCGCAAGGCAAGATTGTTGCGAGCGGCACGCCGGCCGAGATGCTGGTGTCCACCGACCCGTATGTGAAGCAGTTCGTCAACGCGGAAGCGGACGGCCCGGTGCCGTTCCACTATCCAGGCAAGTCCCTGGCCGACGATCTGGGCCTGGGAGTGCAAGTATGAGTGTAAAGAACTGGTTGTCCAAGCTGGGCGCGCCCCTGCGCGATTACATTGAAAGCATCGGCTTCGGCGCCCGCACCTTCGGCGCCATGCTGGGCCTGTCGCCGGGCTTGCTCAAGCGCCCGCGCCTGCTGGTCGAGCAGCTGCATTTCATCGGTAACTACTCGATGCTGATCATCACCCTGTCCGGCCTGTTCGTCGGCATGGTGCTGGGCTTGCAGGGTTATTACACGCTCAACAAATACGGCGCCGAGCAATCGCTGGGCCTGCTGGTGGCGCTGGGCCTGACCCGCGAACTGGGGCCGGTCATCACCGCCCTGCTGTTCGCCGGCCGCGCCGGCACCTCGCTGACCGCCGAAATCGGCCTGATGAAGGCCGGCGAGCAGCTGTCCGCCATGGAAATGATGGCCGTGAACCCGATCCAGCGCGTGCTGGCGCCGCGTTTCTGGGCCGGCGTGATTGCGGTGCCGCTGCTGGCCTCGGTATTCAGCGCGGTGGGCGTGCTGGGCGGCTGGCTGGTCGGCGTGCAGCTGATCGGCGTCGATGACGGCGCCTTCTGGTCGCAGATGCAGGCCGGCGTCGACATCTGGAAAGATATTTACAACGGCTTCGCCAAGAGCGTGGTGTTCGGCATTGCCATCACCTTCATCGCCCTGTACCAGGGCTACGAAGCCCAGCCGACGCCGGAAGACGTGGCGCGCGCCACCACCCGCACGGTGGTGATCTCGTCGCTGATGATCTGGTGGCTGGACTTCATGATGACGGCGCTGATGTTCAGCAAGTAAAAGATATTGAGAAACTGAGGAAGAATAATTATGCAACGCAAATCTCTGGATGTCTGGGTCGGTCTGTTCATCGTTGTCGGCGTGGCGGCGCTGATGTTCCTGGCGCTCAAGGCTGGCAACATGAGCTCGCTGTCCTTCGGCAAGACCTACGCCGTCACCGCCAAGTTCGACAACATCGGCAGCCTGCGTCCGCAAGCGGCGGTCAAGGCCGCCGGCGTGGTGGTCGGCCGTGTGGGAGAGATCAAGTTTGATGACAAGAGCTATCAGGCGCTGGTAACCTTGAATATGGAAGAAGGTTATAAATTCCCTAAGGATAGCTCGGCCAAGATCCTGACGGCCGGCCTGCTGGGCGAACAATACGTCGGCATCGAAGCCGGCGGCGATACCAACAATCTGGCGGCTGGCGACAAGATCGCCCGCACCCAATCGGCTGCCGTGCTGGAAGACCTGATCAATCAGTTCATCTACAGCAAGGCCGCAGAAGGAAAGGACGAGAAATGATGGGCACCACGAAATTCCGTCAGGCCGCGCTGGCGCTGGGCGTCACTGTGATGCTGGCCGGCTGCGCCGGTCCCAACCCGCGCGACCCGTACGAGGGCTACAACCGCGCCATGTTCGAATTCAACGACACGGTCGACACCTATGCCCTGAAACCGGCGGCCACGGTGTACAAGAACGTCACGCCGGGCTTCGTGCAGACCGGCGTGAGCAACTTCTTCGGCAATCTGGGCGACGCCTGGACCGCCATCAACCAGCTGTTGCAGGGCAATGGCCAAGCCGGCATGTCCGACCTGAGCCGCTTTGCGCTGAACTCGACCCTGGGCATCGTCGGCCTGTTCGACATCGCCTCGGAAGCCGGCCTGCCGAAACACAAGGAAGATTTCGGCCAGACGCTGGGCGTGTGGGGCGTGAGTTCCGGCCCTTACCTGGTGCTGCCGCTGCTGGGCCCATCGACCGTGCGCGATACCTTCGCGCTGCCGGTGGACATCTCGGGCGACATCTGGCGCTACAAGGATCCGACCAATGTGCGTAACATGGGCACGGCGCTGCGCGTGATCGACACCCGCGCCGGCCTGCTGGACGCGTCCACCCTGCTGGAAGACGCCGCCCTCGACCGCTATGAATTCCTGCGCGACGGCTATCTGCAGCGCCGCGAAAGCCTGATCCACCCGGACGGCGACGGTCCGTCGAGCAAGCCGAAAAAAGATGATAGTGGAGAAACTTCTGCTCCCGTGTCATCCGAATCGGCCCCAAAAGAGTTAAACTCCGGCACACCGGCTGCAAAACCTGACAGCCAGTGACCCCGAGGAACCACTCATAAGGCAAAGAAAAGATGAACTTCATTAAACAATTTATCGCTTTAGCAACTGTTGCCCTGGCATTCAACGCGCACGCGACCGCCGCGCCCGCCAACGAGGCGCCGGATGCGCTGGTCAAGCGCATCAGCCAGGACGTGATTGACACCGCCAAGAATGACAAAGCCATTCAGGCTGGCGACACCAAGAAAGTGATGGATCTGGTGGAAACCAAGATCCTGCCGTACGTGGACTTCCAGCGCATGACCTCGCTGGCCGCCGGCCGCTTCTGGCGCGAGGCCACGCCGGAACAGCAGAAAGCCCTGACCGAGCAGTTCCGTTCGCTGCTGGTGTTCACCTACTCGGGTGCGCTGTCGCAGGTGAAGGACCAGACCATCGAATTCAAGCCGCTGCGTGCCGACCCGACCGACACCGAGGTGGAAGTGCGCTCGCAGGTCAACCAGGCCCGCGGCGAACCGATTCCGCTGAACTACCGCGTCGCCAAGGGCCCGCAAGGCTGGAAGATCTACGACATCAACGTGCTGGGCGCGTGGCTGGTCGAGACCTACAAGGGCACCTTCGCCTCGGAAATCTCGAAAGGCGGCATGGACGGCCTGATCAAGGCGCTGACCGAGAAAAACAAAAAGCTCGCCAGCAAGCCGCTGAAAACCAACGCACCCAAATAAGCTGACGCCATGAACGCCGTAACCGAACCCATCGACAACCTGCAGTCGCTCACGTCCCTGACCGTGCTCAACGCCACGGCGGCGCTGGAGCGTGGCTATGCCGCCCTGCGCGCCGGCCAGACCGTGTTCGACCTGCGCCATGTGTTGACGGTGGACTCGGTGGCGGTGTCGGTGATGCTGTCGTGGCAGCGCGCGGCGCAGGCCGCCGGCGTGCAGCTGCAGCTGAAAAACCTGCCGCCGGCGCTGCAAAGCCTGACCAAGCTGTACGGCGTGTGCTCGCTGCTGTTCCCGACCGACGTCAAGCTGGAACAGGACGGCGGTATCGCGCGCAACCCGGCGCACGATGAATTCTCCCCGGTCAAAGCGCCGGAATCGGTCTTCAGCAAGAAGACCCAGGTGGAAGGCGACGCCTCCCACCATCACCATTGACCCCCGCCTCCCCCCGCCGCCTGCAGTAAATCCCCGGTCCGGCTCGGACCGATTGAATTTCCAATATAATTGAACGTTGCCGCAGCCGAAGAGCCGTGGCGTTCCCGCAGCATCTTTCCGCGCGCCGGCCCGGCCGCCGCAACCTTATAGATAAGTCAAGCATGACAGCAATCCAAATTAGCAATGTCGAGAAGCGCTACAAGTCGCTCCAGGCGCTGGGCGGCGTGTCCCTCACCATCGAACAGGGCGAGTTTTTTGGCCTGCTCGGCCCGAACGGCGCCGGCAAAACCACCCTGATCTCCATCATCGCCGGCTTGAACCGCCCGGATAACGGCTCGGTCAAGATCCACGGCCACGATGTGGTCAGCGATTTCCGCGAAGCGCGCAAGAAGCTGGGCGTGGTGCCGCAGGAACTGGTGTTCGACCCGTTCTTCACGGTGCGCGAAACCCTGCGCTTGCAATCCGGTTACTTTGGCCTGAAGAACAACGACGCCTGGATCGACGAGGTGATGCACAACCTCGACCTGACCAACAAGGCCGACACCAATATGCGGGCCCTGTCCGGCGGCATGAAGCGCCGCGTGCTGGTGGCGCAGGCGCTGGTGCACAAGCCGCCCGTGATCGTGCTCGATGAGCCGACCGCCGGCGTCGACGTCGAGCTGCGCCAGACGCTGTGGAAATTCATCTCGCGCCTCAACCGCGAAGGCCACACCGTGGTGCTGACCACCCACTATCTGGAAGAAGCGCAAGCCATGTGCAAGCGCGTGGCCATGCTCAAGCTGGGCAAGGTGGTGGCGCTGGACTCCATGGCGTCGCTGATCCGCCGCATCTCCGGCTCGCAGCTGATCGTCAACCTCACGCACGGCGATCTGGACGACGACCTGCGCCGCCTGGTGACGCATCCGGAAGTGACGGAACACGGCAAGAAGTACAGCCTGCGCATCAATGAATACGCGGAAGTCGAACAGATTCTGAAACGCCTGCGCGAATCGGGCGCCATCATCGACGAAATGCAATTGCAACAAGCGGATCTGGAAGACATCTTCATCCAGATCATGGAAAAGGGTACCGTATGAACTTCCTCTCCGCCGGCTTCCTCACCCTGGTCTACAAGGAGACCCTGCGCTTCTGGAAAGTCGCGACGCAAACCATCGCCGCGCCCATCCTGACCGCCATGCTGTATCTGCTGATCTTCGGCCACGTGCTGGAAGGCCGCGTCAACGTCTACGATGGCGTCAACTACACCTCCTTCCTGATTCCGGGCCTGGTGATGATGAGCGTTCTGCAGAACGCCTTCGCCAACTCCTCGTCCTCGCTGATCCAGTCCAAGATCACCGGCAATCTGGTGTTCGTGCTGCTGACGCCTTTGTCGCACTGGGAAATCTTCTCGGCCTACGTGATCGCCGCCATGGTGCGCGGCGTGGTGGTGGGTCTGGGCGTGTTCCTGGTGACGGCGTGGTTCGCCCACCTGACGTTCGCGGCGCCGCTGTGGATCATCGTGTTCGCCCTGCTGGGCGCCGCCATCCTCGGCACCATGGGCCTGATCGCCGGCATCTGGGCCGAGAAATTCGACCAGCTGGCCGCGTTCCAGAACTTCCTGATCGTGCCGCTGACCTTCCTGGCCGGCGTGTTCTACTCGATCCACTCGCTGCCGCCGGTGTGGCAGGCGGTATCGCATTTGAATCCGTTCTTCTACATGATCGACGGCTTCCGTTACGGTTTCTTCGGCCAGTCCGACGTCAATCCGCTGATGAGCGTGGCCATTGTTGCGGCCTTCCTCGTCGTGCTGGCATTCTTCGCTATACGTTTGCTGCGCAGCGGTTATCGTCTGCGTCACTAATTAGGAATTTAATCATGGTCACCACTCCAGAACTGATCTACGGCTATATCAAGGCCGGTCTCGAATGCACCCACCTCGAAGTGGAAGGCGACGGCCAGCACTTCCAGGCCGTGATCGTGTCGCCGGCGTTTGCCGGCAAGCGTCTGATCCAGCGTCACCAACTGGTGTACGCTGCACTGGGCGACCGCATGCGTGAAGAAATCCACGCGCTGTCGATGAAAACCCTCACTCCTGACGAATACCAAGGCTAAGCATGGACAAGCTTCTGATTCAAGGCGGTAACCGCCTGCAAGGCGACATCACCATTTCCGGCGCCAAGAACGCGGCGCTGCCTATCCTGTGCGCCGGCCTGCTGACCGCCGGCGATGTCGAGCTGTCCAACGTGCCGCACCTGCACGACGTGTCGACCATTCTGAAGTTGCTGGGCGAAACCGGCCTGAAAGTCACGCAGGACGGCGACAAGGTCACGCTGAACGGCAGCGCCATCACCAAGCTGGAAGCGCCGTACGATCTGGTGAAAACCATGCGCGCTTCGATTCTGGTGCTCGGCCCGCTGCTGGCGCGCTTCGGCGAAGCCAAGGTCTCGCTGCCGGGCGGCTGCGCCATCGGCTCGCGTCCGGTGGACCAGCACATCAAGGGCTTGCAGGCGCTGGGCGCCGACATCACCGTCGAAGGCGGCTACATCTACGCCAAGTGCGCCAAGCTGAAAGGCACGCGCATCGTCACCGATATGATCACCGTGACCGGCACCGAAAATCTGCTGATGGCCGCGACGCTGGCCGAAGGCGAAACTGTGCTGGAAAACGCCGCCTGCGAACCGGAAGTGACCGACCTGGCCAACCTGCTGGTGGCCATGGGCGCCAAAATCGACGGCATCGGCACCAACCGTCTCGTGATTCAGGGCGTCGAATCTTTGCATGGCGCCAGACACGCCGTGATCTCGGATCGCATCGAAGCGGCCACCTTCCTGTGCGCCGTGGCGGCGACCGGCGGCGACATCACCATCCGCAACACGCGTGTGGATATCATGGATGCGGCGCTGGACAAGCTGCGCGAGATTGGCGTGACGCTGACCGTCGGCGACAACTGGATCCGCGCGCAGATGGACAAGCGTCCGAACGCGGTCACCTTCCGCACCACCGAATACCCGGGCTTCCCGACCGACATGCAGGCGCAATTCATGGCGGTGAACACCATCGCCAACGGCGCCAGCCGCGTGACGGAAACCATTTTTGAAAACCGCTTCATGCACGTCCAGGAGATGAACCGTCTGGGCGCGCAAATTGAAACCGATGGCAACACCGCCTTTATCAAAGGCGTTGAACAGCTGGTCGGCGCGCCTGTGATGGCGACCGACCTGCGTGCATCCGCTTCGCTGGTGATCGCCGGCCTGGCTGCGCGCGGTGAAACGCTGATCGACCGCATCTATCACCTGGACCGCGGATACGACCAGATGGAAGTCAAACTCTCCGCCGTAGGCGCCAACATTAAACGCATCAAGTAACCAACCGCCGTCGTCCCGGCGCAGGCCGGGACCCAATGCTGAGCATCCGAAGTATGGGGTCCCGGCCTTCGCCGGGACGACGGAGCGGAGGCTAACTTAGGAAATTATTTATGAGTGCATTCCAAGCCGACCAGCAGCTGATTCTTGCGCTGTCGAAGGGCCGCATTTTCGAAGACACCCTGCCGCTGCTGGAAGCCGCCGGCATCACCGTCACCGAAAATCCGGAAACCTCGCGCAAGCTGATCCTGCCGACCAACGACCCTGACGTGCGCGTGCTGATCGTGCGCGCCACCGACGTGCCGACCTACGTGCAGCATGGCGCGGCGGACTTCGGCGTGGCAGGCAAGGATGTGCTGCTGGAGCACGGCGGCGAAGGCCTGTACCAGCCGATCGATCTGCATATCGCCGAATGCCGCATGTCGGTCGCGGTGCGCAACGGTTTCGATTACGAGACCGCCGTGCGCCAAGGCGCGCGCCTGCGCGTGGCCACCAAGTTCGTCGAGACCGCGCGCGCGCACTTCGCCAAGAAGGGCGTGCACGTCGACCTGATCAAGCTGTATGGCTCGATGGAGCTGGCGCCGCTGGTCGGCCTGTCGGACGCGATTGTCGACGTGGTCAGCACCGGCAACACGCTGCGCGCCAACGACCTGAAAGAGGTCGAGGCCATCATGGATATTTCGTCGCGCCTGATCGTGAATCAAGCCGCGCTGAAGATGAAACGCGAGCGCCTGCAACCGATTATCGAAGCATTTGAACGCGCATCCAAAAAATGATTACCAAGCTCGATTCCAGCCAGGCCGATTTCAAACAACGTCTGGACACCCTGCTGGCCTTTGAAGCCAGCACCGACGACGCCATCGAATCCGCTGTCGGCAAAATTCTGGCCGACGTCAAAGCGCGCGGCGATGCCGCCGTCCTCGAATACACCAACCGCTTTGACCGACTGCCGAACGGCGGCGCCACCAGTATGGCGGCGCTGGACGTCTCGCAGGAAGAACTGCAAGCCGCCCTCGCCGCGATTCCGGCCGCCCAACGCGCAGCGTTGGAAGTAGCCGCCCAGCGTGTGCGCGTGTTCCACGAGCGCCAGAAGCAGGAACTGAACGGCTTCACCTACACCGAAGCTGACGGCACGGTGCTGGGCCAGCGCGTGACGCCGCTAGACCGCGTGGGCATCTACGTCCCGGGCGGCAAGGCCGCCTACCCATCGTCGGTGCTGATGAACGCCATTCCGGCGCACGTCGCCGGCGTGGAAGAAATCATTATGGTGGTGCCAACGCCGGACGGCGTGAAGAACCAGATGGTGTTTGCCGCCGCCGCGATTGCCGGCGTGACGCGCGTGATCACCATCGGCGGCGCGCAAGCCGTGGCCGCCCTGGCCTACGGTACGGAGACTATCCAGGCTGTCGACAAAATCGTCGGCCCGGGCAACGCCTACGTGGCCTCGGCCAAGCGCCGCGTGTTCGGCACCGTCGGCATCGACATGATCGCCGGCCCGTCGGAAATCCTGATCGTTGCCGACGGCACTACCGATCCTAACTGGGTGGCCATGGACCTGTTCTCGCAAGCGGAACATGACGAGCTGGCGCAAGCCATCCTGCTGTGCCCTGACGCCGATTACATCGCCAAGGTGGAATCCAGCATCGCCAAGCTGCTGCCGACCATGCCGCGCCAGGAAGTCATCAAGACCTCGCTGGGCGACCGCGGCGCGCTGGTCAAGGTGCGCGACATGGACGAAGCCTGCGCCATCGCCAACAGCATCGCCGCCGAGCACCTGGAAATCTCCGCCGTCGAGCCGCAGCAATGGGCCGACAAGATCCGCCACGCGGGCGCCATGTTCCTCGGCCGCTTCTCGTCCGAGTCGCTGGGCGACTACTGCTGCGGCCCGAACCACGTGCTGCCGACCTCGCGCACCGCGCGCTTCTCGTCGCCGCTGGGCGTGTACGATTTCCAGAAACGCTCGTCCATCATTCACGTCAGCGAAGCCGGCGCGCAAACGCTGGGCAAGGTTGCTGCGGAACTGGCTTATGGCGAAGGCTTGCAGGCGCACGCCCGCAGCGCGGAGTTGCGCCTGAAATGACGGAGAAATGGCTCAATCAGGTCTTCTGTGAGGATGCGCTGGCCGGTCTGGCGCGCATCCCGGATGGTTCCATCGACCTGATTCTGACCGACCCGCCGTACAACCTGGGCAAGGACTACGGCAACGGCTCGGACCAGCAAACGGTAGACGAATACCTGCGCTGGACCGAGCAGTGGATAGACGCCGCCCTGCCCAAGCTCAAGCCCAACGGCAGCTTGTACATTTTCCTCACCTGGCGTTTTTCGCCGGAGATTTTCGTCATGCTGAAAAAACGCATGACGATGATGAACGAAATTATCTGGGACCGCCGCGTGCCGTCGATGGGCGGCAGCGTGCGCAGTTACTCGTCGGTGCACGACACCATCGGTTTCTTCGTGCGCCGCAAGGATTACTACTTCGATCTCGACGCCGTGCGCATTCCCTACGACGCCGAGACCAAGAAAGCCCGTTCGCGCTCCATCTTCGTCGGCGCGAAGTGGCTGGAAGTGGGCTATAACCCGAAAGATTTGTGGAGCGTGTCGCGCCTGCACCGTGAGCATCCGGAGCGCGCCGACCATCCCACGCAAAAGCCGCTGGAGATTATCGAGCGCATGGTCAAGGCCTCGTGCCCGCCGGACGGCGTGGTGCTGGACCTGTTCATGGGCAGCGGCACGACGGCGGTGGCGGCCCAGCGCTGCGGCCGTAATTTTGTCGGATTCGAATTGAATCCCGAGTATTGCAGCATCATCGCCGAGCGCCTTGCCGCGCCGGAGGTGCCGATCAAGAAATCACGAAGTTTAGTCAACTCATAGGAGCCCAAGTAAGATGTCCCCCATCGCCACGCTGGTCAACAGCACCATCCGCCCCGACGTGCAAGCTGTAGCAAGCTATCATGTCGCTGACGCGAGTGGTTTCATTAAACTGGATGCGATGGAGAACCCTTACCACCTGCCGCATCATCTGCGCGAGGAGTTGGCCCAGCGGCTGGCGGACGTGGCGCTCAACCGCTATCCGGCGCCGGCCTACAGCAGCATCAAGCAGCGCATCAGGGACAAGCTGGGCGTGCCGGCGGGTTATGACGTCATCCTCGGCAATGGCTCGGATGAGCTGATCTCGATTCTGTGCATGGCCTGCGCCATGCAGGACCGCCGCGCCACCGTGGTGGCGCCGACGCCGTCGTTCGTGATGTACCAGCGCTCGGCCCAATTCGCCGGCATGGATTACGTCGGTGTGCCGCTCAAGGCCGACCTCACGCTCGATCTGCCGGCCATGCTGGCGGCGATCAGGGAGCACAAGCCGGCGCTGGTGTTCCTGTCCTACCCCAACAACCCGACCGGCAACCTGTTTGCGGAAGAAGACATCGTCGCCATCATCAAGGCACTCGACGGTTTCGGCCTGGCCATCGTCGATGAGGCCTATGAGCCATTCGCCCAGCAGACATTGATGAATCGCTTGCCTGAATTTCCGAATCTGGTGGTGATGCGCACCGTGTCCAAGCTCGGCCTGGCCGGCATCCGCCTCGGCTATATGTCGGCGGCGCCGCAATTGCTGGCGGAATTCGATAAAGTGCGGCCTCCTTACAACATCAACGTATTGACCCAGGTTGCGGCCGAATTCGCGCTCGATCATCTGGAGGTGCTGAACCAGCAGGCAGCCGCGTTGCGCGCCGCACGCGCCGATCTGACGGCTGCATTGGCCGCCATGCCGGACGTGGAGGTATTTCCGTCGGCGGCGAATTTTATCTTGATTCGCGTGCCCGATTCCGACGCCATCAACGCAAAACTGCTGTCTCACAAGGTATTAATTAAAAATGTGAGTAAAATGCACAGTGTGCTGGCCAATTGTTTACGTATCACCGTTAGCACCCCGGAAGAAAATTCCACCTTCCTCGATGCCTTCGCTGCATCGCAGGCAGCCTGACACCATCGCGAGCTTTTCATGAACCGCACCGCAGAAATCATCCGCAACACCAATGAGACGCAAGTCCGCGTCTCCATCAACCTGGACGGCACCGGCAAACAGAAACTGAACACCGGCGTGCCCTTCCTCGATCATATGCTGGACCAGATCGCCCGCCACGGCCTGTTCGACCTGGAAGTGGAAGCCACCGGCGATATCCACATCGACAACCACCACACGGTGGAAGACGTCGGCATCACGCTGGGCATGGCGGTGGCCAAGGCCATCGGCGACCGCAAGGGCATCGTGCGCTACGGCCACTCGTATGTGCCGCTGGACGAGGCGCTGTCGCGCGTCGTGCTGGACTTCTCCGGCCGCCCAGGCATCGAATACCACATTCCGTTCACCCGCGCCATGATCGGCACCTTCGACGTCGATTTGACGCTGGAATTCTTCCGCGGCTTCGTCAACCACGCGCTGGTGACGCTGCACATCGACAATCTGCGTGGCACCAACGCGCACCACCAGTGCGAAACCGTGTTCAAGGCCTTCGGCCGCGCGCTGCGCATGGCGTCCGAGCTGGACCCGCGCGCCGCCGGCACCATTCCGTCGACCAAGGGCACCCTGTAAACAATCCATCATGAAAAAAATCGTAGTAGTTGATTACGGCATGGGTAATCTGCGCTCGGTTGCGCAGGCCCTGCGCGCCGTGGCGCCGGAAGCCAACGTGCTGATTTCCGGCGAAGTGGCCGATATCGAAACGGCCGACCGCATCGTGCTGCCCGGCCAGGGCGCCATGCCGGACTGCATGCGCAGCCTGCGCGAATCCGGCGTACAGGAAGCTTTGCTGGCGGCGTCGAAAAAAGTCCCGCTAATGGGAGTGTGCATCGGCGAGCAAATGTTGTTTGATGTCAGCGAGGAAGGCAATGCCGCCGGTCTGGGCCTGCTGCCCGGCAAGGTGGTGCGCTTCCAGCTGGACGGCCAGTTGCAGGAAGACGGTTCGCGCTTCAAGGTGCCGCAAATGGGTTGGAACCAAGTGCAGCAAACGGCGTCTCATCCGATGTGGCAGGATATTCCGGACAACGCGTATTTCTACTTCGTGCACAGCTATTTTGCCCAGCCGGAGCAAAGCGCGCACACCGTTGGACAAACTGTCTACGGTGCGCCGTTCAGCTGCGCCGTGGCCCGTGATAATATTTTTGCGACCCAGTTCCACCCGGAGAAAAGCGCCGCCACCGGTCTGCAACTGTACAAAAACTTTGTTCACTGGAACCCTTGATTCTCTTTTTTAATTTAACTTAAACCATCATGCTGCTCATTCCTGCCATCGACCTCAAAGACGGTCACTGCGTTCGCCTGAAACAGGGCGATATGGAACTTGCCACCGTATTTTCCGAAGATCCGGCCGAGATGGCCCTGCATTGGCTGAAGCAAGGCGCGCGCCGCCTGCACCTGGTTGACCTGAACGGCGCCTTTGCCGGCAAGCCGAAGAACGAGGCCGCCATCAAGTCCATCCTGAAGGCGGTGCAGGACTTCGCGGAAGAAAACGACCTCGATGAGATCCCTGTGCAACTGGGCGGCGGCATCCGTGACCTCGACACCATCGAGCGCTATCTGGACGCCGGCATCACCTACGTCATCATCGGCACCGCCGCGGTGAAAGAGCCGGGCTTCCTGCACGATGCCTGCGGCGCCTTCCCGGGCCATATCATCGTCGGCCTGGACGCCAAGGACGGCAAGGTGGCCACCGACGGCTGGAGCAAAATGTCCGGCCACGAAGTGATCGACCTGGCCAAGAAATTCGAAGCCTACGGCGTTGAGTCGATCATCTACACCGACATCGGCCGCGACGGCATGATGGGCGGCGTGAATATCGAGGCCACCGTCAAGCTGGCGCAAGCCGTGAAGATTCCGGTGATCGCCTCGGGTGGCTTGCACAACATCAGCGACGTGGAAGCCCTGTGTGCGGTACAGGACGAAGGCATCGAGGGCGTGATCTGCGGCCGTTCGATATACGAAGGCACCATCGATCTGGCGTCGGCGCAAGAGCGCGCCGATGAACTGAGCGGCGACCTGATCGAAGAAGAAGACGAGTAAACCATGCTGGCTAAACGCATCATCCCTTGCCTCGACGTGACCGATGGCCGCGTCGTCAAAGGCGTCAATTTCACCGAGCTGCGCGATGCCGGCGACCCGGTGGAAATCGCCCGCCGCTACGACGAGCAGGGCGCCGATGAGCTGACCTTCCTCGACATTACCGCCACCAGCGACAACCGTGGCCTGATCCTCGACATCATCGAGGCGGTGGCGTCGCAAGTGTTCATTCCGCTGACCGTGGGCGGCGGCGTGCGCGAGGTGGCCGATGTGCGCCGCCTGCTCAACGCCGGCGCCGACAAGGTGAGCATGAACTCGTCGGCGGTATCGAATCCGCAACTGGTGTACGAAGCCTCGCAAAAGCACGGTTCGCAGTGCATCGTGGTGGCGATCGACGCCAAGCAAACCTCGCCCGGCAAGTGGGAAGTGTTCACCCACGGCGGCCGCAAGGCCACCGGCATCGACGCCATCGAGTGGGCCAAAAAGATGGAACAGCTGGGCGCCGGCGAAATCCTGCTGACCAGCATGGACAAGGACGGCACCAAGTCCGGCTTCGACCTGGGCCTGACGCGCGGCGTATCCGACGCCATCGGTATCCCGGTGATCGCCTCCGGCGGCGTGGGCGGCCTGCAGGACCTGGCCGACGGCGTCAAGCTGGGCAAGGCCGACGCGGTGCTGGCAGCCAGCATCTTCCACTACGGCCAGCACACGGTGCAGGAAGCCAAGCGCTTCATGGCACAACAGGGCATTCCCATGCGCCTGGTTTAAGAGAATAGAAAATGAGTACTCCAAGCATCCAGCCCAAAGCGGCCTGGCTGAAAAAAATCAAATGGGACGAGCACGGCCTGGTGCCGGTGATCGCCCAGGAAGCGGGCAGCAACGACGTGCTGATGTTCGCCTGGATGAACCGCGAGGCGCTGGCCAAGACGGTGGAACTGGGCGAAGCGGTGTACTGGAGCCGTTCGCGCAAGAAGCTGTGGCATAAGGGCGAAGAGTCCGGCCACGTGCAAAAAGTGCTGGAAGTGCGCCTCGACTGCGACGAAGACGTGGTGCTGCTGAAAATCGAGCAGGCCGGCGGCATCGCCTGCCATACCGGCCGCCATTCCTGCTTCTTCCAGAAGTTCGAGGGCGACGAGCATGAGGGCGACTGGCAGAACACCGAGCCGGTATTGAAAGACCCGAGCGATATTTACAAGGCAGGCAAATGAGCACCATTCTTGACCGCCTGGCGGACGTGATTGAATCGCGCAAGCCGGCCAATGGCGGCGATCCCGCCACCTCCTACACCTCCAAGCTGTTCACCAAGGGCGACGACGCCATTCTGAAGAAAATCGGCGAGGAAGCCACTGAAACCGTGATGGCCGCCAAGGACGCGCGCGCCGGCGGCGACAGCGGCAAGGTGCTGTACGAAGTGGCCGACTTGTGGTTCCATACCATGGTGCTGCTGGCTCAGTTCGACCTCAAGCCGCAGCAGGTGCTCGATGAACTGGCGCGCCGCGAGGGCGTGTCCGGCATCGAGGAAAAAGCATCGCGCAAAGAATAAACGGAGCCTTCGAGTGGAAAACTGCATCTTTTGCAAAATAGCCGAAAAGAAAATCCCTTCGACCGCCGTGTACGAGGATGACGAACTGCTGGCTTTCAAGGACATCAACCCGGCCGCCCCGGTGCACCTGTTGGTGATTCCGAAGAAACATTTCTCGACCCTGCAAGACGCCACCGCCGAGCCTGAACTGCTGGGCAAGATGCTGGCGCTGGCCCCTCGCCTGGCAGAGGAATTCGGCTGCGCGGTCGGCTATGATGCGGATGGCTCGCCGGTGCGCGGTTACAAGACGCTGATTAACAGTGGGCCGGATGGAGGCCAAGAGGTGTACCATTTACACCTGCATGTGATCGGCGGCGCGCATCCGTGGCGTGGCCAGCGTTAATTGCCCGCCGGGTCACTACATTTACCGTAGGCACTGCGCTTCGCTTATACTGTGGCAGCAGTCCTGGAATCAACGAATTTAGGGGAATATGATGGGTTCTTTTAGTATTTGGCACTGGCTGATCGTGCTGGTGATCGTGATGCTGGTGTTCGGCACCAAGAAGCTGGGCAATATGGGTTCGGACATCGGCAAGGCCGTCAAAGGCTTCAAGGATGGCGTGAAGGGCGTGGACGAAGACAAGCCAGCCGCGCCGGCACCGGGCACTATCGACGTCGACACGAAAGAGAAGAAGTAAGCAGTCGCTTACGTAAGCACTTCTTATGATCGATCTCGGTCTTACCAAACTTGCTGTCATCGGCGTGGTTGCGCTGGTCGTCATCGGTCCTGAAAAGCTGCCCAAGGTGGCGCGCATGGCCGGGACGCTGTACGGCCGCGCCCAGCGTTACCTGAACGAAGTGAAGTCCGAGGTCACGCGCGAAATCGAGCTGGAAGAACTGCGCAACCTGAAGAAGGAAGTGCAGGACGCTGCCCAGAACATCAAATCCGATGTGGAGAATTCGATCGCGCAGAATATGTCCGAGGTGGAGAACGCCTTCAGCGACAGCAGCTACGACAGCACGCCGTCGTACGAGCCGGTCTCATTCGGCCAGGTCACCAACGAAGATTTGGCGCGCAAGGCGCGCGAGTTCCGCCGCAAGAAGCTGGTGCGCAACTCGGCCATTCCCAACTGGTACAAGCAGCGCCATGGCGGCAAGCTGCACGTCACTTCGGGTGCGGCGCGGGTGGCCCGTTTCCGTCCTCGCAGCCCTACCAATAGTTCTTTCTTTTAAATGACGACACCTAATCCGGGCGAAGAGACCTTTATCTCTCACCTGATCGAACTGCGCGACCGCCTGGTCAAGGCATCGATCGGCATTGCGCTGGTGTGTATCGGCCTGATGATCTGGCCGGGGCCTTCGCACATCTACGACATCATTGCCGAGCCGATGATCCGCTCGCTGCCGGAAGGGTCGAAGATGATTGCCACCGGCGTGATTTCGCCGTTTCTGGTGCCGATGAAGGTCACGCTGGTGATCGCGATTATTTTGTCCTTGCCATGGGTGCTGTACCAGCTCTGGGCCTTCGTCGCGCCGGGCTTGTACGCGCATGAGAAGCGCTTGATTGCGCCGCTGGTGATTTCCTCGTCGGTGCTGTTCATGTGCGGCGTGGCGTTCTGCTACTTCCTGGTGTTCGGCCGCGTGTTCCAGTTTATTGCCGAATTCTCGCCGACCTCGATTGCGGTGACGCCGGATATCGAAAACTACCTGGATTTCGTGATGTCGATGTGCCTGGCGTTTGGCGCGACGTTTGAAGTGCCGGTGGTGGTGGTGATTCTGGTGCGCATGGGCCTGGTGAGCGTGGCCAAGCTGAAAGAAGTGCGTCCTTACGCGATTGTGGGCGCCTTCGTGATTGCCGCGATTGTGACGCCGCCGGATGCGGTGTCGATGTTCTCGCTGGCGATTCCGATGTGCCTGCTGTTCGAGCTGGGCCTGCTGGTCGCGCCGCTGTTCGTCCGCATGTCCACCGCGCCGGAAGAAAAAGCCTGATAGGCTGAGGCCGGCTATGGCAGCCGGCCGATGATGTAAATCATCGTGCCAATCTGTCCTACTTGCAGCACCAACACTAACCCAATTACCCAAAACAGCGCGTTAACCTTGCGCTTCAGTACGTCCACATCGTGCCTGACGGCATCTACGTGAGTAGTGAGCTCGGTTTTGACGACATCAATGCGAGCAATCAGCTCGTGCTTGACGGCATCAATGCGAGCAATCAGCTCATGCTTGACGGCATCAATGCGAGCAATCAGCTCATGCTTGACGGCATCTACGCGAGTAGTGAGCTCGGTCTTGAGGATTAGTAGCTCACCCGGCGAAACGGTGCCTTCGGACAGTGCCTCATGCAAGGCGAGAGCTTGCGTTTCGGCTTGCGCCCTGGGCATGCCGGTCTCCACCAGCTTGTTTGCATATGCGAGCGTATTGAACTTGAAGGGCATGGTCATGATACCTCCCGATTTGATCGTAGCAGAAAACGGTTGCGGGGCAGCCGTTTTCCATCGTATCGAATCACATGCCCATCGGTTTGAGCGAGCGCAGCTTACTGCGTCATCAGGCCTTTGATGACGCGCACCGGCGCGCTGCCGTAGCTGAGGAATTGTTCGTGGAATTCCTTGAGATTGAATTTGGCGCCCAGCTGCTGCTTGCGCTGCTCGCGCAATTCCATGATCTCGCTATAGCCGCTGAAATAGCTGGTCAGCTGCACCGACGATACCTGCACGCGGTGCCACTTCTCGACTGCCTCGCTGCGCGTCTGGAAGGCCTGTCGCGTCAGCAGATCGATGGCCTGCTCTTCCGTCATGCCCAGCACATGCACGCTGTAATCGAGAATGGTGTTGGTCACGCTGCGCAGATTCCACTTGGAATACATCAGCCACATCTCCGGCGCATTGTCGCCATAGCCGGACTCCAGCATCATGCGTTCGCCGTACACTGCCCAGCCTTCCACCATCGCGCCATTGCCGAAGATAGATTTCACGATCGATGGCGAACGGTTGGCGTACACCAGCTGCGCATAGTGGCCTGGAATCGCCTCGTGGATATTCAGGATCTGCAAGATCCAGTGGTTATACTCGCGCAGGCTGCTCTCGGCCGCTTCCGCGGTGGCGCCATCGAGCGGCGTCACGTTGTAGAACGTGCGGTCCTGCGGGCGATACGGCCCCGGCGCATCGATGCTGGCGCCCGCCACACCGGCCGCGTAGGCAGGCGTCGCGCGCACTTCCAGCGGCTTGTTCGGATCCAGCGTCAGCAGATTGTGGCTGACCACCCAATCCTGCAGCACCGGAATCTGGCGCTTGATCTCGTTGACGAAATCCTCGCGCGCCACATGATTTGCCGACAGCTTGTCGATCACCATGCCGATCTTGGCAAAGCGGTCGCTTGGCTTGGCAGTGCTGCCCATGGTCTTGTCCCACAGCTGGTCGGACAGCTTGTCCATATTGGCCAGCAATTCCTCGCGCGTGGCCAATGCCTTCTGATAGGTCTGCTCGGCGGTGCTGGCAGACTGGATATCGAAGGCGAACTTTTGCTCATACAGCTCTTTGCCGAGGCGGAAAGTGCGGCGCCCCTTGGTGTCCATCTGCTTGTCCATCTCGGTCAGGAAAGCGACGTAGCCATCGACTGCCGTCAGCGCCGCATTCACGCGCTGGGTGAACAGCTGTTTTTCCACCGGCGTCAGAATGGACGCCTGCGCAACCTTGTCCACCTCGGTCAGCAGACTCTGTACGCCGGGCGCCTGCTTGATGGCCAGGCGGGTGTGCTCGCGCGTCGGATTGACGATGTTGGCACGCGCCGCATCGTAATACGCCGGGATGCTGGCGATGCGTTTGAGCAGCGTGCGCAGGCGCTGAGGCTGGGCCGCATACTCGGTATTCAGAATCAGGTCGATCGGGCCGGCCACGTTGTAGCTGGCCGGATTCCACTCCCACTCGCGCAGCGTGGTCAGGCGGAAGCGGTCGCTATCGAGCTTGTTGATCAGCAGCCCCAGGTCGGTGCGCTGCTTGGCCGACAGCTTGCCGGCGTTGATGGCGGTGAACTTGGCCTTCCAGTCGTCGATGAAGGCCAGCTCTTTGTCCTGCTCCGCCTTGTCGAACACGGTGAGGGTGGCGGCGGTGTCGTATTTGCCGGCGTAGATGGCGCTTTCCGAATCGATGCGCCACAGCGCGTTCAGGAACTGATTGCTCAGGTTGTCGAACTGGCGGTCTTGCCAGCGTTCGGAAGCGACCTTGAGCGCAGGCACGGCGGCTGCGGCGACCGCCTTGGTCTTGCCGGATGCCTTGGCCGTGGACTTGCCCTTGCCGTGGGCCGATTTGCTGCTCCTGGTCTTGCCGGCGCTGGCCTTGGTGCTGCCCTTCTTGGTGGCCGAAGCCTTGTGGTGGTGGTGCGTAGCGGCACCGGCTGGTGCGGCGGCCAAAGCCGCCATCAGCGCAGCCAGTGCGAATTTTGTCTTGATCATCTTGTGCAGCCTTGTGTCAGAAGCGGAGGAGATTATCACTAATCGGCCCGCTTGAGAGCGCTCGATACAAGACAAAATAATTCAACAAATGGAATTTTACTTTCCAGTCAACCAATTTATAGCAGGGTAGCTCCCTGCCCGGCCGGCAGCGGCGCCGAAATTCCCATCAGCGTTTACGCGGTTTTGCCGTCGTCCGTTGAAGGGCGCCGGCTGGCGCCATCACGCTAAGACGGAGAAACCCACCACGAAGTTCCGCTACTGCTTCAGGCCTTCCTGCAGCATGGCCAGCATTTCGCCGGCCGACATGCGGCCGCTGACATCGCTGCCCTCCAGCAGGCTGTCGGCCAGGTCGCGCTTGTGCTGGTGCAGGTCGACGATGCCCTCCTCGATGGTGTGGCGGGCCACCAGGCGGTAGATGGTCACCGGCCGCAACTGGCCCATGCGGTGGGCGCGGTCGGATGCCTGATCCTCCACCGCCGGATTCCACCACGGATCCATGTGGATCACATAGTCGGCGGCGGTGAGGTTGATGCCCACCCCGCCCGCTTTCAGCGAGATCAGGAACACATCGCCCTCGCCGGCCTGGAAAGCGTCCACGCGCTTCTTGCGGTCGGCCATGGAGGTGGCGCCGTCGAGGTACTGGTAGCGCACGTCCTGTTCGTCCAGATGCGCGCGGATCAGCGATAGATGGTCGACGAACTGGCTGAACACCAGCACCTTATGCTTGTTGTCCAACAGGTTTTCCAGCAGATGGGCGAAAGCCGACAGCTTGCTGCTGGCCAGCTTGAGTTCCGGCGCGATCAGGTTCGGATTGCAGCAGGCGCGGCGCAGCTTCATGATCTCCGCCAGAATCTGGATCGACTTTTTCTCGGCCGGTCCTTCCACCTTTTCCAGGTTTTCCAGTGCGGCGCGGCGCAGCGATTCGTACAGCGCCGTTTCGTCGGCCGACAGGTCGACTTCCAGCGTGATCTCGGTGCGCGACGGCAGCTCGGTCAGCACCTGCGACTTGGTCCGGCGCAGAATGAACGGCTGGATCAGACGCCGCAGGCGCTTGCGCGCACCCAGTTCGGCGCGGTGGTCCTGCGGCTTTTCAATCGGTGCGGCGAAGCGCAGGTTGAATTGCTCGATGCTGCCCAGCAGGCCCGGATTGATGAAGCGGAACAGGTTCCACAATTCGCCCAGGTGGTTTTCCAGCGGCGTGCCGGTGACGGCGATGCGGAACTCGCCTTTCAAAGCCATCACCGCCGCCGAGCGCTTGGTGGCGGCATTCTTGATCGCTTGCGCCTCGTCCAGCACGATGGTGTTCCATTGAACTTTGGCGAACAGCGCGGATTCCAGCTGTAGCAGGCCGTAGCTGGTCACTACCACATCGTAGGCGTGCAGGTTGTTCAGCACTTCGGCGCGGTCGCCAGGACCGAACAGCTGCATGTTGAGCGTCGGCGCAAAGCGCGCCGCCTCGCTCATCCAGTTCATGCAGACCGAGGTTGGCGCAATGACCAGCGTCGGGCCTTGCGGCGCGCGCGACAGAATCAGCGCCAGCGCTTGCAGCGTTTTGCCGAGGCCCATATCGTCGGCCAGGCAGGCGCCCACACCCCAATGCGCAAGGCGCGACAGCCAGTTGTAGCCTTCCAGCTGATAATCGCGCAGCTCCGCTTGCAGGGTGCTGGGCAGCTCGGGTGTGAAGGTTTCCTGCTCCTGCATGCGCGCGAGGTGAGTTTTCCACAGCTTGTCGGATTTGAGGCCGCCGATGTCGTCGGCCAGTTCTTCCAGCGCGAAGGATGCCAGCGGATGCACGCGCACGCCGTCGGCGGTGAGTTCGCCGTAGGCTTGCACCTCTTGCAGGCGGCGGTACAGTTCCTCGGTCAGCGCCATGTAGCGGTTTTCGCCCAGTTCGACGAAGCGGCCGTGGCTCTTCTCCATCATCTCCAGCAACGTGCGCAGGTCGATGACCTTGCCCTCATCGACCTGCAGCTCGCCGCTGGCGGCAAACCAGTCCTTGTTGCTCTTGATGGCGAGGCGCAGCTGCTTGGTTTCCACCTTGTTCGTCACGCGGAAGCTCTCGCCTTCCGGCCAGGCGATGACGATGCTGGCCGGGTCCAGCGCCTGCAATTCCACCAGCAGTTGCAGGCACAGGGCCGGTTGGCCCAGCAGCCATTCGCCGTGATCCTGCTCCGCCTGATCCAGCACCGGGCACTTGGCGATGAGGTCGCGCTCCGCATCGCGTTCGTCGATCAGTTTGCGGCGCGCCTGTACCGGCTTGCCGCCGATGTCGGCGATGACGCTGTCGGCGCCGTCGCCGGGCTTGTAGTAGGCGCCATTCACCAATGGGCGGACCAGGATCTGCATCTTCAGGCCGTGCTGGTAAGGCAGCAGGTGCAGATGCAGGCGCATGTCGGCTTCCATCTGCTCCATGTCCGGCGCGGCGCCGCCGAGATCCGACTGCACCGTCACCATCGACGAGATGGCGCTGATGGCCGACAGCACCTGCTGCTCCGCGTGCGCCGGCACGTTGAGTGCATCGCCGACGATGGCGGCGATCTTGCGGTGCTCCTCAAGGATGCTCACCACGCGCAGGCGTGTCGGCGTCTCTTTTGTGATGACCACCGAGGAGCTATCGTCAGGGATAGGCGGTTGCAGGCGCAGTTCCAGGTTGCCCGGACTGCGCTTGACCAGCAGCTCCGGTTCGCCGGCCAGCATCTCGACGCGCATGTCCGGCAGGTCGGACCAGAACAGCAGCGGATGGCCGACCAATGCCGGTGCGGCGCGCTGCGGATCGATCTCGTAAGTCAGTCCGGTGGACTGGTAGCCGCGATGCGCCACGGTGATGGCTTCCGCCGCGCGGATGTCCTGCGGCGTGAGGAAGTTGAACTGCTCCGCTTCAAAGCGCAAACGTTTCAGGCCAACGGCGCGGCCCTTGCTCCACAAGCCGCGCGCGTCGCGCTTCTGCTCCACCGGTGAAATATCGGTCAGGCCGTGGCGGTTGTCGTAGGTCAGCAACCATGCCAGGCGCGTGCTGCCGGCCGTTTCGGCGGTTGCAGGCTGCTGGAGGTTGATCAGCGCGGTGAGCTGGCGCTGCCAGCCTTCCTGCCGCTCGAACCAGGTGGTCATGTCGGGGAAGCCGAGGCGCGAGCGCAGGGCCTGCGCGTGGATCTGCATTTCATTGTCGCCCATCTGGCCCAGCAGCGCGGCAGCCTGGCCGGCGATGAACAGGTAGCCGGCACGTTCGGCGTTCTTCACCAGATCCTGCAACTGCTCCTTGCGCTCCTGCAGCTGCGGCAGCGAAAGCCAGAAGTACAGCAGGAACTGGAACATCTGCGTTTGCAGGCCGGGCTCCCACGGCAGTGCGGACACGGTATCGACCTGCATCACGCCGGCGCGGATCTGGCGCAGCAGGTCGATCATCTGGTGCACCGAGCTGTCGTGATTCTTCGGCAGCTTGACCGCGATTTCGAGATAAGCCTCGGCCGATTTCAAATGGCGCGGATCGCCGCTGCGCAGCGCCGACAGCAGGTACAGATTGCCGCCCATGCCGGTGAACAGCTGCTTGCGTTTGCCGGTGTCGCGGCGCAGGGTTTTCAGCGCCACGTCAAAGCCGGTGATGGCGGCGCTGCCGGCCCCGCGCAGCAGCACCACGATGCTGGCCAGGTACTGGCTTTGCGCGCCGGCGGTGCGTTCCAGATAGCGCTTGGCGTCATCGAGGCGGCCGCACAGCAGCGCGTCTTCCGCCATCGCCATGCGCAGTTCGGCGTTGATATCGCCGTGGCGGCGCTGCATGTGCATCTCGCAGTATTCGCGCAGCACCGGCGCGGTTTGCGGCTCCTGCTGCGAATGATGCAGCAGCACCGCCAGCACATCGTCCTGCAGCAGAGGGCTGACCAGCGCGATCATGCCCGGCTCGAACGGCCGGCCGAAAATGTCGACTATCGGGTGCAGTTGCGCCGCCTCGTAGCTGCCCAGGCAGAACGCCAGCACTTGCTGGATCTGCTGCGGGCCATGGCCGCGCAAGAGGCCCATGCGCAGGCGCGCCATGCCGGCGCGGTAGCTGCGCGGCTCCATGCTGTTCCAGGTCTGACGCATCGGCACCAGTTCGGCATAGGCTGCGCACAGGTCTTCCATCGCGTGGGTGCCGATGGCGGAGCGGATCGCCGGCCAGCGCAGCTTGGCGTTGCAGGCAAAGCCGCGTCCCGTCACCACGCTGATGAAGGCCAGTCGCTCCAGTTTGGACAGGGCGTCGTCCAGCGTCGCCACGGTGTATTGCTTGCCGTCGTCGTTGTATTCGATGCGCGCGTGATGGAGGTGGTCGAGGATGGCGGTGCGGCCCATAGGCTCGCCGACCAGCGCGAGCAGCGCCAGTATCGCTTTTTCATTGTAGGGTAGCGCGTCGAATTCAGCGAGCAGCTTGGGATCGGTCATGCGTGGTTGAGGCTAAAGATGCGTTGATAGAAGTCCAGCTCCGCTTCCAGCGTGCGGATGATGTTTTCGGCTTTGCGGAAGCCGTGGCCTTCGCCTTCCAGTTCCACGTATTCGACCGGGATGCCGCGCTTTTTCAGGGCGGCGACCATCATTTCCGATTGCTGCGGCGGCACTACCTTGTCGTCCAGGCCCTGGAAGAAGATCATGGGGCGCGACAGTTTGTCGGTGTGATTGATCGGCGAGCGCTGGACGTAGACGGCGTCGGCCTGCGCTTTCGGCGCGATCAGATATTCGTTGTAGTGCGATTCGAATTTATGCGAATCCTGGTCCAGGCCCTTCAGATCGGAGACGCCATAGTAGCTGGCGCCGGCCTTGAAGACATCGTGGAAGGTCAGGGCACACAGGGTGGTGAGGCCGCCGGCGCTGCTGCCGCGAATGATCAGGCGCTCGCCGTCGGCCAGGCCGCGTTCGACCAGCGCTTGGGCGCCGTTGACGCAGTCCTCGACATCGACGATGCCCCACTGGCCTTTGAGCAGGTCGCGGTAGGCGCGGCCGAAGCCGGTGCTGCCGCCGTAGTTCACGTCCAGCACACCGAAACCGCGGCTGGTCCAGTACTGGGTTTTCAGGTTAAGGGTATTGACCGTCATGCCGGTCGGGCCACCGTGGCCGATCACGATCACCGGCGGTTTGCTGCCTTCCGGCGCCTGCACATCCTGGTTGCGCGGCGGGTAATAAAAGGCGTGAGCGGTGCGCCCGTTGCTGGCGTAACTGATACTGGTGGGGATCGACAGATTGGCTTCGGCCGGCAGGTCTTCAATCGACTGCGCGAGGATTTCCACGCCTTCCTCGGTGAAGTCGATGCGGGCCAGCTCCATCGGAATGGTGGGGCCCCCGGCCAGCATGGCGATGTAGCCGTTGGCCACGCGCAGTTCGCGGATTTCTTCGTACGGATTGGCGATACATTCCAGCTTGCCGCTGCCCGGCAGCAGGCGCGCCAGGCGGCTCACGCCCTTGTCGATGTAGGTGCAGATGATTTCGCTGGCCGAGCGGAAGCCATACATGCTGTTGCCGAAGGTCCAATGCGGTGTGGCGAATTCGGCCTCCATCGGGCACAGGCCCTCGGTACGCAGGCGGTCGCGGCACAGGCGGTACAGATTCCACCAGCCGCTGCGGTCGGAGACGAAGTGCAGCAGATTGTCGGGCGACCATTCGGGCTGGCAGATGGACTCCTCGGCGCCGCCGGCGATGCGTTTGGGCGCGGACAGCGTGCCGTCATCGTTAAAATCGGCCAGCCAGAGCGTGGTGCCCTGCCACGGCATGCGCGGATGGTCCCAGCTTAGCCAGGCCAGCGAGCGGCCATCCGGAGACACGCGCGGCGAGGAATAAAAGTCCGCGCCCTGCACCAGCACCGTCTCCGTACCCGCCGCGATTGCATCATCCCCGTCCGCTGCCGCGCCGAGGCTGATCGCGCAAATCGTGTTGGTCGGCTGTGCATGTTCGTCATCGCCATGCAGCTCACGCACGGCGATCAGGCGATTGCGGTCGCGGTCCACGACGAAATCGGCAAAGCGCTGCTTGCCGGCCTGGGTCAACTGCACCGGCGCCTCGCCAGCGGTCATGCTGTAGACGCAGTTATCCTTAAAATGCGTGAAGTACAGCGTTTCGCCAACAACCGCATAAGCACCGCCGCCGTACTCATGCACGCGCGAGCGCACATTGAACGGTGCCGGCGTCAGCTCCTGCGTGGTCGCGCCGTGGTAGCGCAACAGCGTATTGCGTCCCGCCTCCGCTGCCCGGCCGGCCAGCCAGAAAATATCGCAGCCATCCTCCCCGCCCAGCATCAGCGACGACAACGGCGTCGCGCCGGCCGCCACGCGCGCGGCGCTGATGGTTGATGGCCAGGCGCCGTAGGGGGCGGTGGTGGGAACGTGAGGAATCATGAGGCGGCTCCAGAAAGGGTCTTTGCGCAGTGCTAGGCATGATAGAGAAAGCGCGCAAAATCTTCCAGCAAAACCCGGGGTCAGTTCTTGCAATCGCACACGGGCTCATGCGTGATTGCAAGAACTGACCCCGGGTTATGGGTTAAGAGCTGAAAAAGCGGCAGGGATGCGATAATAGCTTTTTTGAACGCCGGATATTGCCTTCCATGCCACAATTTGCTCCGCTCAAGAACGATACCTTCCTGCGCGCGTTGTTGCGCCAGCCTACCGATTACACTCCCGTGTGGCTGATGCGCCAGGCAGGGCGATATTTGCCTGAATACCGCGCTACCCGCGCCAAGGCCGGTTCTTTCATGGGCCTGGCCACCAATCCGGACTACGCCACTGAGGTCACCATCCAGCCGCTGGACCGCTTCCCGCTGGACGCCGCCATCCTGTTCTCCGATATCCTGACGGTGCCGGACGCCATGGGCCTCGGCCTGCACTTTGTCGAAGGCGAAGGCCCGAAATTCGAGCGGCCGCTGAAAACCGAGGCCGATGTGCTGGCCCTGCGCGCACCGGAGGCCGGTTCGCTGGACTATGTGTTCAAGGCCGTCACTCAGATCCGCACCGAGCTGAACGGCCGCGTGCCGTTGATCGGTTTCTCCGGCAGCCCGTGGACCTTGGCCTGTTATATGGTGGAAGGCGAAGGTTCGCGCGAGTTTCACACCATTAAGAAGATGCTGTACAACCGTCCGGACCTGATGCACCGCATCCTCGACGTCAACGCCAAATCGGTGGCCGACTACCTGAATGCCCAGATCGACGCTGGCGCACAGGCTGTGATGATCTTCGATTCATGGGGCGGCGCGCTGGCCGATGGCGCCTATCAGGAGTTCTCGCTGAAGTACATGCAGCAGGTGGTGTCCCTGCTCAAGCGCGAGAAGGATGGCGTGAAGATCCCGGCCATTGTGTTCACCAAGGGCGGCGGCCACTGGATCGAGCAGATCGCCGATATCGGCGCCGATGCGCTGGGCCTGGACTGGACCGCCAACCTGGCCACGGCGCGCCAGCTGGTGGGCCATAAGGTGGCGCTGCAAGGCAATCTGGACCCGGCCATTCTGTTCGCCAGCCCGGATCAGATCGCCGCCGAAGTCCACAAGGTGCTGGACGCTTTCGGCAAGGGCAGCGGCCATGTGTTCAATCTCGGCCACGGCATTTCGCAGTTCACGCCACCGGAAAACGTGGCGGCCATGGTGGAAGCGGTGCACAGCTACAGTAAGGCGCAGCGCGCTTCGTAACTGAAATCCACTTTGATTGGGCACGTTCCGGTCGGGACGTGCCCTTTTTCATTGGTGCGAACGGACTAGTCATGGCGACTTATGCACAAATTTTTTTGCTGCGGAAATAATAGGCAGCAGCTTTTCGCTAGCCCCGAAGCGTATCGCAAGTATTTGATTTGTAAAGGTAAACTTTGTGACTCATCAGGGATTCTTTGATAAGCTGTAAACACGTTGACTAAGCTTCATGTAGTTTATTTCTTCATTTTCCACAAAGTTATCCACAAAAACTGTGGATAAAAAACAAAATGACTTAGTAAACCGTGACTTAGCCATAATATTGCTGTTTTGCTTTAAATTCATGTTGCGTTGCACGATTTTTAGGCAAAAATAGCAGGCTTGCCAAGCTACTTGTCAAAGCACAAAGCTTGGTCTGAGCATAAGTATAAAATTTGGTGCTTTTGTGCTGCGCAATATGGCGAATCTACGCCAAAAAATGCTTGATTTGAACGAAAAAAATATTCTAAATACTTCACTTATGCACAGCTGGCAGCGAGCGATGGCGATTTTCGCTCCCCTAGGAAGCATTTTATAAGTAACTGATTTTAAAGAGAAAAAATTTTGATTTTTTGCCCGGTTTTGAACCATATCAACATGGACGTCGGTGCTTTCCGGGCATTAAGTTTCCATTGTCCACAAAGTTATCCACAGAAACTGTGGATACATACAGCATCGGGATTTTCGCAAGGTGCAGCATGAACAATCTACGCCCTTGCATCCTCCAAATCGCGATTGATACGCCGCTCAATGCGGTTTTTGATTACCGCTGGCAATGCGAGGACGATCAGCGGCCGCAAATCGGCCAGCTGGCGCTGGTGTCTTTCGCGCGGCGCGAGGTGGTGGGGCTGATCGTCGGCGTGTCCGAGCAGACCGATGTGCCGGTGGATAAGCTGAAAGATGCGCTGGCCGTGCGCAGCCAGCTGTCGCCGCTGTCGGCCAAGTGGCTGGCGCTGGCCGGCTTTGCCGCCGATTATTATCAGCGCCCGCTGGGCGAGGTGGCGCTGCCCGGCCTGCCCAAGAATCTGCGCGTGCTGACCACGGTGGCACTGGACCGCGCCATCAAGAAGCTGGCCAGGCTGGAAGTGCCGCACGATCCCACGCCGGCGAATATGCCGGTGCTGAACGCGCAGCAGCAGGCCGCGGCCAACGCCATCGGCGGGGCGCAGGGTTTCATGCCCTCGCTGCTGTACGGGGTGACCGGCAGCGGCAAGACCGAGGTCTATCTGCAGGCTTGCGCGCAGGTGCTGGCGCGCGAGGCGGACGGCCAGATCCTGATCCTGGTGCCCGAGATTAACCTGACGCCCCAGCTGGAGGGCAATATCCGCGCGCGTTTCCCCGGCGTGATGCTGGCCACTTTGCACAGCAGCCTGTCCGAGGGCGAGCGCATGCTGCACTGGCTGGCCGCGCACGAGGGCAAGGCGCGCATCGTGCTGGGCACGCGGCTGGCGATCCTGTCCTCGTTGCCGCATCTGAAGCTGATCGTCATCGACGAGGAGCACGATCCTTCCTACAAGCAGCAGGAAGGCTTGCGCTACTCGGCGCGCGACCTGGCCGTGTGGCGCGCATGGCAGTTGCAGATTCCGATCGTGCTGGGTTCGGCCACGCCGTCGCTGGAAAGCTGGCATCACGCGCAATCGGGCCGCTATCGCTTGCTGCCGCTGCGCGAGCGCGCGGTGCGCAATGCCGTGCTGCCGACCGTGAAGCTGATCGACATGGAGCGCGACAAGCCGGCCGATGGCCTGACCTCGCAGCTGATCGCCGCCATCAAGCAGCGCATGGAGCGCGGCGAGCAGTCGCTGTTGTTCCTCAACCGCCGCGGTTATGCGCCGGTGATTTGCTGCGAGTCGTGCGGCTGGATCAGCGAGTGCACGCGCTGCACCTCGTTCATGGTGCTGCATCGTCCGGAGCACCGGCTGCGCTGCCACCATTGCAGCCTGGAGATGCGCATTCCGCGTCATTGCCCGACCTGCGGCAACGTCGATCTGCAACCGCTGGGACGCGGCACGCAGCGCGTGGAGGAGGGTTTGCAGGCCATGTTCCCGGAAGCGCGCGTGCTGCGCATCGACGCCGACTCCACCCGCAGGAAGGGCAGCGCGCAGGAGGCTTTCGATACCGTGCACCGCGGCGAGGTGGATATCCTGATCGGCACGCAGATGGTCGCCAAGGGACATGACTTCAAGAAGCTGACGCTGGTTGGCATCCTGAATCCCGATACGGCGCTGTTCTCGCAGGACTATCGCGCCAGCGAGCGCCTGTTTGCACAGCTGATGCAGGTGGCGGGCCGCGCCGGCCGCGCCGGCATTCCGAGCGAGGTGCTGATTCAGACGCGCTATCCCCAGCATCCGCTTTACGGCGCGGTGGTGCATCACGATTACGATCATTTTGCCTCGGCCTTGCTGGAGGAGCGCGAGCAGGCTGCTTTGCCGCCCTATCTGTTCCAGGCCTTGCTGCGGGCCGAGGCGCGCGAGCTGGCGACGGCGATCGAGTTCCTCAACATGGCCAAGGATTGCGTGGCGCACCCTGGCATCACCGTCAACGATCCGATTCCGATGACCATGACGCGGGTGCATAACGTGGATCGCGCGCAGTTGCTGGTGGAGTCGTCTTCGCGGCCGGCGCTGCAAGCCTTCCTCAAGGAGTGGATGCAGGCGCTGCGCGAGATGAAGAGCCGCGTGAAGTGGTCGCTGGAAGTCGACCCGCTCGATATTTAAGCCGGCAGCAGGTAGCGCCGCGCCGTCGCGACAATCTGCTCGGACAGCGCGCGGGTGAATGGCGTGTCCAGATTCCACGCGTGCCAGTTCAGCGCCACGTCGACGAAGTGGCCGGGCGCCAGGTCGACCAGCCGTTCATCGTCCAGCGCCGCCGACACCTGCTGCCACGGCATCAAGCCATACGCCAGGCTGCCGAACACGCATGCGTTGGTGGCCGCCGACAGCGGCAGTGTGTGATGCGGGTAGGCCCCGCGCAGATCCAGCGCCTGATGCAGGAAGCCGGCCATCATGTCGCGGTCGCTGACCACGGCCGGCGCCAGCCGCGCCGCCTCGATCAGGAAGCCGTCGCCGAACCAGTAATTGGCAAACGCCTTGGTTGCCACGCACACGTAGCGCATGCGGCCCAGCGGCGTCACCTGCGGACCGTTCGCCATTCCTTCGGCCGCGCCGGCCGCCACGCAGCCGAACACGCTGCCCTCGCGCACCAGATGCAGGGCCATCTCCGTGCCGGCCTGCTGCACATTCAACTGGCAGCGCGGCGGCGACAGCAGCGGCTGCAAGCTCAAGGGGAACCATGTGGCCAGGCTGGCGGCATCCACCGCCAGCGCAATCTCCGGCATGCTGGCCTGATTGCCCAGGTCGATATCGAGCGCCGCTTCCATCAGCTTGACGTTACGGTGATGGGACACCAGCCGCTGACCCAGTCCGGTCGGCACGGCCGGCTGGCCGCGCACGATCAGCAGGCGGCCGGCCGCGTCCTCCAATGCCTTGATGCGCTGGGATACGGCGGACTGGCTGATCCCCAGCGCCAAAGCCGCCTTCTCAAAACTGCCCTGGCTGACCACCGCATCCAGTACCGCCAGCGCCCGGTAATCCAGATTGTCCATAAGTTAAGCTTATAAATTTTGAAAATAATAAGCCATACTAATACCGTTTTGCTGCGAAGTAAAACGTAATCTGCAGTTAGGAGTAGACTTGTCGATCATGAAAACTTTACGCACCGAAGTCGCCGTCATCGGCGCAGGCACGGCCGGCATGACCGGCTATCGTGCCGCCAAGGCTGGCGGCAAGCAAACGCTGCTGATCGAGGGGAATGTCTACGGTACCACTTGTGCCCGAGTCGGCTGCATGCCGAGCAAGCTGCTCATTTCCGCTGCGGATGCGGCACATATGCTGCAGGCGGCGTCCGGCTTCGGCGTGCACGCGGGCGCGGTGCGTATCGACGGCAAGGCGGTGATGGCGCGCGTGCGCAGCGAACGCGACCGCTTCGTCGGCTTTGTGGTGGAAAGCGTGGAAGGCTATCCGGCCGAGGACAAGCTGCACGGCCACGCCCGCTTCCTCAGCCCGACGCAGTTGCAAGTCGACGATCACACGCTGGTGGAGGCGGAACGCTTCGTCATCGCCACCGGCTCCACCCCCATCGTGCCGGACGAGTGGCGCGCCGCCGGCCCGCGCGTGATCACCAGCGACGAGGTGTTTTACTGGGACGACCTGCCTGAATCGGTGGCGGTGGCCGGCACCGGCGTGATCGGGCTGGAGCTGGGGCAGGCGCTGCACCGCCTCGGCGTGCGCGTGACCATCTTCGGCCGTGGCGGCAGCGTGGCGCAGCTGAGCGATCCTGAAGTGCTGGACGTGGCCCGCAGCGCCATGACCGATGAGCTGGACGTGCGCTTCAAGACCCGCGTGGTGAAGGTCGAACCGCAAGGCGACGGCCTGGCCATCACCAGCGAAGACACCAACGGCGACCGGCATACCGAGCATTTTGCCTATCTGTTGTCGGCCGTCGGCCGCCGGCCGAATGTGCACGAGCTGGGGCTGGAGAACACCGGCCTGCAGCGCGATCATCACGGCATTCCTGTCTACGACAAACAGACCATGCAGTGCGGCGATAGCGCCATCTTCATCGCCGGCGACGCCAACGACGAACGCCCGCAGTTGCCGGAAGCGGCCGACCATGGCCGCATCGCCGGCGACAATGCCGCGCGCTACCCCGACGTCAAGCCCGGCCTGCGCCGCACGCCGCTGGCAATCACCTTCACCGAGCCGCAGATCGCCACCATGGGCAGCAGCTACCGCGAGCTGTGTGTCTCGCACGCGGGCCGTTTCGCGGTCGGCAAGGTGTCGTTCCACAATCAGGGGCGCAGCCGCGTGATGCTGCAAAACAAAGGCCTGCTGCGCGTCTATGCCGAATACCAGAGCGGCCGCTTCCTCGGCGCCGAGATGATCGGCCCGCGCGCGGAAAACATCGGCCATCTGCTGTCGTGGGCGGTGCAGGCCGGCCTGACCGTGGACGCCATGCTGGACATGCCGTTCTACCATCCGGTGGTGGAAGAGGGCGTGCGCACTGCGCTGCGCGACCTGGCCCACCATTTGCAGCACGAGCCGGCTCACGATTGCCCTTGCGTGGACTGCACGCCGGCGCCGTAGTATGCTGCGGGGATGAATATTCGCAAAGTTACCGCAGCAGATTTAAAGTTGGGCATGCTGCTACCGTGGGATGTGTACGGCGAAAACGGTGCTTTGCTGGTCCGCAAGGGACACATGATCGCCAGCGCCAACCAGATCGCGTATCTGGTAGAGCGCGGCGTGTTTGAAGACGGCGAGCCGGGTTCCATCCTGGCCGATCCGCCGTCCGTGCTGCGCAAGCTGAATGCCGCCTATCTGGAACTGCACACGCTGCTGCAAGCGGCATCGCAAGGTATGGCGCCGCCCGATTTCCGCCGCAGGCTGGACGACATCGCCCTGCTGGTGCATGGCGCCATCGACCTCAACACGGATATCGCCACCGCCAGCATCCTGCACAATCAGGCGCAGGCGCCCTACGCGGCGCGCCACAGCGTCAACACGGCGGTGATTGCCGTGCTGCTGGCGCGCGCCCGCCAGCGTTCGCGCAACGATGTCATGACGGTGACGCTGGCCGCGCTCACCATGAACACCGGCATGCTGGAATATCACCAGCGCTGGCACGACAGCAGCGCCGTGCTGGACCCGGCCGATCACGCCCGCAAGCTGGCGCATCCGGCGGAAAGCGTGCGGCTGCTGCGCGCGGCCGGCGTCAACGACGAGGCCTGGCTGCATTGCGTGCTGCATCATCACGAAAACGAGGATGGCACCGGCTACCCGCACGGCAAGGTGGGGGCGCAGATTCCGCTGCTGTCCAAGCTGGTGGCGCTGGCCGACCGCTATTGCGCCCGCGTGTCCGAACGCCGTTACCGGCCCACCATGGCGGCCCACGGCGCCCTGCGCGATATGCTGCTGGAAGCGCGCACCACGCTGGACACCCACCTGGTGTCGCTGGTGATCAAGGAACTGGGCATCTACCCGATCGGCACTTATGTGCGCATGATGAATGGCGAGGTGGGGGTGGTGTCGCGGCGTGGCCTGCAATCGACCACGCCGCATGTGGAATCGGTGATCGGCCCGCGCGGCGCGCCGCTGGAGGTGTTCCTGCAGCGCGATACCCGCCACGCCCGCCACGCCATCCGCGAGGTGCTGACCAACGCCCAGGTGGCGGCGCTGCACGCCCCGCCGCTGCGCATGGCGCAGGTGTGGGGCCGCGCCGCCGTGGCCGATTAGTTCAGCAGGGCGTCGAGGCGGCCTTGCTGCGCCAGTTCGCGCAGCATGCCGATGGTGTCGATGTCCGACTCCACATAGGCCGAACGGCGGAACTCATCGTACATGGCGTTGGCTTCGTCGGTGGCGGCGTCGTGGCTGTCCTCGTACTGGAAGCGCACGAACAGCGTGTCCTCGGTCGGCGTTTCGATGGTCATGGTCAGGCTGGACTCGGCGATGTCCTGCTGCGCGGCCACGCGGTAGCGCACGCTGCGCATCGGTTGCAGCTCCACCGTGTCCTCCACCACCAGCTCGCCGTAGCGCAGGCGGCGGCGGAAGCCGTTGTCGGTGCGCTGGTCGATGGTGCTTTCGTCCAGGTGCGGCACGAACAGCTTGGGCGATTCGGCGCGCAGCACCAGGCCGCGCCAGACTTGCTCCACGCTCAGGGCGTCGATCAGCGGGTTGAGCGGATCGTTGACTTCGATTAAATGTTCAAATTTCATAATTGCAACCAATGTAAGGTTAGGCCGGGCACCTGGATCCCCGCATGGTAACGCAAATGACACAAACGCTACATGCGGCACGTCAGTAGCGGCCCCGGCGACTGATACAATGTGGGGCTATGTCCACCAAAGTTCCAGTATTCGGCCTAAATTTGCCGCAGAGCCAGGCTGTCACCTACCTGGATGGCCCATGCCTGGTGCTGGCAGGCGCCGGCTCGGGCAAGACCCGCGTGATCACGCAGAAAATCGCCCACCTGATCGAGGACCGCGGCTACGATCCGCGCACCATCGCCGCCCTGACCTTCACCAACAAGGCGGCGCTGGAGATGCAGGAGCGTATCGCCAAGCTGCTCAAGCAGCCGAAACAGGCCAAGCAGCTGACCGTGTCCACCTTCCACTCGCTGGGCGTGCGCATCCTGCGCCAGGAGTGCAACGAGCTGGGCCTGAAAGACCGCTTTTCCATCATGGACAGCGACGACTGCGGCTCGCTGATCCAGGACATGGCCATCACCACCGACAAGCAGGTGGTGCGGCGCATCCAGACCGATATTTCGCTGTGGAAGAATGCGCTGATCGACCCGGTGCAGGCGCTCAACCTGGCCAAGGACGAGGACGAGGCGCAATCGGCGCGCGTCTACGCCAGCTACGTCGCCACCCTGTCGGCTTATCAGGCGGTGGACTTTGACGATTTGATCCGCCTGCCGGTGGAATTGTTCCGCAACCACGAGAACGTGCGCGACAAGTGGCAGCGCCGCCTGCGCTATCTGCTGATGGACGAGTACCAGGACACCAACACCTGCCAGTACGAGCTGGTTAAGCTGATGGTGACCGGCATCGGCAAGAAGCCGATGTTCACCGCCGTCGGCGACGACGACCAGGCTATTTACGCCTGGCGCGGCGCCTCGGTGGAAAACCTGAAGACCCTGCAGACCGATTTCCCCGACCTGGAAGTGATCAAGCTGGAGCAGAACTACCGCTCCACCACCCGCATCCTGCAGGCGGCCAACGCGGTGATCGGCAACAATCCCAAGCTGTTCGAGAAATCGCTGTGGTCGGAACACGGGCTGGGCGAGCCGATCCAGGTGACCTCGATGCCGACCGACGACGCCGAGGCCGACCAGGTGGCCATGCTGATCTCGGTCGACCATTTCACGCGCAAGAACAAATGGTCGGACTACGCCATCCTGTATCGCGGCAACCACCAGGCGCGGGTGATCGAACAGGCGCTGCGCAAGGAGCGCATTCCGTACACCATTTCCGGCGGCCAGTCCTTCTTCGACAAGGCCGAGATCAAGGACATCATCAGCTATCTGCGCCTGCTGGCCAATACCGACGACGACCCGGCCTTCATCCGCGCCGTGACCACGCCGCGCCGCGGTGTCGGCCAGTCGACGCTGGAAACGCTGGGCACTTTCTCGGCGCAGTGGAATTGCTCGCTGTTCGAGGCCGTGTTCAAGGGCGGCATCGAAGGCTTGCTGCAGGACCGCCAGCTCAATCCTTTGCGCGACTTCTGCAACTTCATCAACAACCTGGAATCGCGCGCCAGCCGTCCGGGGCCTTCGGGCAGCGGCGACAACGCGGCGCAGGTGCTGGACGATCTGCTGGAAGCGATCAACTACGAAAACTATTTATACGATATGTTCGACGAGCGCGCGGCCCAGAGCAAGTGGCAGAACGTGCTGGAATTCGTCAACTGGCTCAAGGACCGCGGGCGCGGCGGCAAGGACCGCGACGGCGAGGAAAAGAATGTGCTGGAGCTGACCCAGATGGTGGCGCTGATGTCCATGCTGGAAGGGCAGGACGAGGACCCGGATGCGGTGCGCATGTCCACCCTGCACGCCTCGAAAGGGCTGGAGTATCCGCACGTGTTCCTGGTCGGCTGCGAGGAAGGCATCCTGCCGCACAAGGGCGACGCCGACGCGCCGGCCGAATCGATCGCGGCGCGGGTGCAGGAAGAACGGCGCCTGATGTACGTCGGCATCACGCGCGCGCAGCGCACCTTGCACATCACCTGGTGCAAGAAGCGCAAGCGCGCCGGCGAGCAGGTGCATTGCGATCCGTCGCGCTTTATCAAGGAAATGAAGCTGGACGAGGGCACGGCGCCGCCGATGGAATCCGAGGTGCTCACGCCCAAGGAGCGGCTGGCACGCATGAAAGAACTGCTGGCGACACCGAAAACCTAGGCTGTGCTAGCATCGAAGCGGGCGATCCGTCCCGATACCGATGGAGGTGATAATGCGCGTACAATCTCTTGCTGCTTTTGTATTGGCCTGGGTGCTGCTGCCGGCGGTGCAGGCGCAGGACTTGGTGACCAAGCCTGAGGCCGAGGCTATGGTGGGCAAGGCCCTGAAATACCTGAAAGGCAATGGCAAGGACAAGTTGTATGCCGAGGTCAGCAAGAAAGATGGCCAGTTCACCGATCGCGATTTGTACCTGGTGGTGTACGGCCTGGACGGCACGGTGCGCGCGCATGGCGCCAACGGCAAGATGATAGGCAAGAACCTGATGGAGATTAAAGACGTCGACGGCAAGTACTTCATCAAGGAGCGGGTCGAGCTGGCCAAGAAAAACAAGCCGTTCTGGCAAGACTACAAGTTCACCAATCCGGTCAGCGGCAAAATCGAGCCCAAGACCATGTATTGCGTGCCCGAGGAAGACATGGTGGTGTGCGGCGGGGTCTACCTCAAGTAAGGGCGGTACAATGCCTGCTTTCTTGCAGGAGTAAGACCGTGAGCAATACCGAAGACCGATTCGTCGACATTGAAATCAAGCTGGCCTACGCCGAGGACATGGTGGACTCGCTGAGCCGGCGCATCCACGAGCAGCAACAGCAGATCGACAAGCTGGAGCAAATGTGTGCTTCGCTGGGCCAGCACGTGCGCAATCTGGCGCAGAACAATGGCGGGGCCCAGCTGCCGCACGAGCGGCCGCCGCACTACTGATTACGCCAGCACGGCGCGCAGTGCTTCCACCACCAGCGCGTGGTCTTCCGCCTGGCGCAGGCCGGAAACGGTGACGGTGCCGATGATGCCGGTGCCTTTCAGCGTAATCGGGAAGGCGCCGCCGTTGGCCGCGTGGTCCTGCGGGTCCAGATACTTGATATCTTCAAACACCACGCCGCGATGCTTGTGGTCGATGCCGACATAGAACGAGCAGCGGCCGAAGCGCGCCACCACATTGTTCTTGCGGCGGATCCAGTCGGCCTGGTCGGCCGAGGCGCCCTGCATGGCGTGGTGAAACAGCACTTTGCCATTGATGGTGATATTGATGGTGATGGCTTTACCGCCGGCCTTGGCCAGCTCCACCAGCTTGAGGCCCAGCGTCAGCGCGGTGTCGCTGCTGAAAGCGGTAAATTGCAGTGCCTGTTCCTGCTGGGTAAGCGTTTGCAGCAGTTCCGCGTAGTTTTCCATTCATTTTCCTGTGGTTGATCGTTCACAGGCCACAGTGTAGCCGAGCCGGACATTACCAGTCGCCCAAGCGCAGGGCTTCGTTTTCGGTCAGCGCGCCGTTCAAGCGCGCGACCTTGTCCAGCCAGAGGGCCGCCTCGGCCGGATCGGCTTGTACATGGGCGCCCTGCGACAGCATTTGGCCCAGCTGGCGCATGGCGCCGATGTTGCTGGCAATCGCCGCGCGGCGCAGGTATTTCACGCCTTCCTCATCGTTTTGCGGTGTGCCCGATCCGGTGAAATATAAATTGGCAAGCGCCGCCTCGGCCGATGGAAAGCGCTTGTCCGCCGCCTTGCCGAACCAGAGCGTCGCTTGTGCCGGGTCGCGCTCCACGCCCAGGCCGCGCAGGTAGAGCGTGCCCAGGCCGTAGCTGGCGCCGGGATGTCCGTCTTCCGCGCCCCTGCGGTACCAGGCGCCGGCTTGGGCATAGTCCTGGGCGACGCCGCGTCCTTGTTCGTAAAATTGCCCCAGCTTGTATGCGGCATCCCCGTTTCCTTGCTCGGCGGCCTTGCGATACCAGTCGGCCGCCTGCGCCAGATCGGCCGGGCTGGCCTTGGGGGTATCGTAGACGCCGGCCATGCGCAGCTGGGAAGAAGCTTCGCCATGGCTGGCGGCGCGCTGAAACCAAACCATCGCCTGCGCCGTATCTTTTTTGAAGCCGGCTTGTCCGTAGAAGTAGTTGCCGGCCAGCTCAGCTTCGGCCTCGGCATGCCCGTTTGCGGCGGCGGTGCGCAGCAGTTTCGCGTAGTGTTCGTTATCGTGCTGGACGCCGACGCCATTGCGGTAAATGCGGGCCAGTTTGAGGAGCGCCCCGGCGTCTCCAGCCAGTGCGGCAGTGCGGTAGGTCTCCGCCTCGGCCACGGTTTGTCTGGCTTTTTCCGGCGTATCGAGCACCCAGACATATTGCACCCTGGTCCAACTGCTGATGCCTATGCCATTGAGTTTCTGCGGAATGAATTGGCAACGCCTGATACCGTTGAGGGCGGCCTCGTCCAGCAAGGGGAAACCGCTCGACTTGTGCACGATCGCATCGATGACTTTGCCGTCTTCACCGATCAGGAAACCGAGCACGGCGGTGCCGGTTTGTTCCTTGCGCAGTGCTTCTTTCGGCCATTCAGGCTTGCCGCAGGTGTTGAAGTTGATGACGGCTGGCGTCTTGACAGGCGCATCGGCGGCCAGGCTGGTGTTGAGGGCGGTAATCGTCAGCAGGAGCGGGGCGAGCAGGCGCATGGGCGGACAGGTCGTTATGTGGGAATGGCTGATTCTATTGTGAAAACAATAATCCGTCCATCTTGCCTGTCGCTGTCGATTTGCGGTACCTTGGTTCGTCGTAGGATGTAGAGGGCTGTCCTCTGACTTCTTTGAAGGGAATCGATCATGGCTACCAACACCATACAACTGCATCGCGTGTTGAAATCGACGGCGGACCGGGTTTACCGGGCCTTTCTGCATCCGGACGCGCTGGCCAAATGGCTGCCGCCGCACGGCTTCATCGGCACCGTGCATGAGATGGATGCCCGGGTGGGCGGCAAGTACCGCATGTCTTTCACCAACCATACGACCGGCGGCGGCCATTCCTTCGGCGGCGAATATCTGGAGCTGGTGCCGGGCGAGAAGCTGCGCTACACCGCGCAGTTCGACGACCCCAACCTGCCAGGGCAGATGCAAACCACCGTCACGCTGCGCGAAGTGTTCTGCGGCGTGGAGATGAAAGTGGTACAGGAAGGCATCCCCGCCATGATCCCGGCCGAAGCCTGCTACCTCGGCTGGCAAGAATCGCTGACCCTGCTGGCCCAACTGGTGGAGCCTGAAATCCGCGAGTAGACAAATCTCATGGCCTTCCTGCGTCAGAGTGCTAAGCTCAAAAGACCGGGGAGGCCATCATGAAGACAGTCACGCTAGAGCAAGCACAAAAGCAGCTGGGCAAGCTGATCGATCTGGTTGCGGAAGGCGAAGAGGTAATCATCACATTGGATGGCGATCCTGTTGCAAGGATGACGGCACCGAACCCCTTGCAGCAACTGCCCAGCCTTGCCGATCTGAGGGCAAGGCTGCCGATGCAAACCGAATCGGCAGGCGATTTTATACGCAGATTACGGGATAGCGAGAGATACTGATGCGCTATGTCGACACAAGCGTACTGGTTTCTTATCTTACGCCTGAACCACATAGCCAAACCGCCGAGGCATTCATGCTAAGCGCCGGTGGAATGCTGGTGGTTAGCAGCTGGACTGAAGTGGAGCTATGTTCTGCGCTGGGTATCAAGCTGCGGACCGGGCAGCTCAACCATACACAAGTCAAAGATGCTCTCGACAGTTACCAGCGGCAGGTCGCTCCTCAGCTTTACACGCTTCCTGTAACGAATCAGGATCATCATCTGGCGAAAACGCTCATTGTGGGCTGGCATACGACACTACGGGCTGGCGACAGTCTCCATTTGGCCATAGCCTCGGCGCACGGATCTACCGTCTACACTTTGGACCGCAAAATGGCAGCTGCCGGCCCAAAGCTTGGTGTGCCTGTCATCCTGCTGTAATCAGCACCAGCCCAGCATTTTGACGAAGATGAGGAAGGTGCCGATGGCAGCGGTCAGATTGACGCCGAACAGAATGCGGAAATCCGTGGTGCGGATTTTCATGAGTTGTTTCGCTGATAGTTCGCGTAGCTCGCACAATTGAGGCAGGTCAGTTAAGCTTGCGGAAATTTTAACGGGAGCAGGCATGGGCAAAGGCAGGTTGGAAGCGTTCAGCGATGGCGTCATCGCGATCATTATTACGATTATGGTGCTGGAGTTGAAGGTGCCGCATGGGGAGGATCTGGAGGCGCTGGCGCCGCTGTTTCCGGTGTTCCTGAGTTATGTGCTGAGCTTTATTTATGTCGGCATCTACTGGAATAACCACCATCATTTGATTCATGCCGTGACCAAGACCACCGGCGGGGTGCTGTGGGCCAATCTGCATTTGCTGTTCTGGCTGTCGCTGATTCCGTTCGTGACCAGCTGGATCGGCGAGCATCACTTCGCGGCGGTGCCGCTGGCTTGCTACGGCTTCGTGCTGTTCATGTCCAGCTTCGCCTACCTGCTGCTGGTGCGCTGCCTGGAATCATGCAACGAGGTGCTGAAAGTGGCGCTGGGCAGTGATCGCAAGGGCAAGGTTTCGATGCTGCTCTATCTGGTCGGCGTCGCCATGTCCTTCGTTTATCCGCTGCTGGGCTTTGGCGTCTATGTGCTGGTGGCGGTGATCTGGTTCCTGCCCGACCGCCGCATCGAATCGCGCTACAAATCCTGAGCGACCTGACGCCGCCGGCTTCGCCCGGCGGCATGCGTTTCCACGGTGAAATTGCTGGCTCGTCCAGTATCTCACGCTCAAATACCAGTTTCGCCAAGCAATGTTTGGAAAACCACGGCTGTTTCCGATCAATTGCAGTGCAGCATGGTTTGCGGGTGACTCCTGCTTAATTCCCCTGCTATCATCGTCGGCTTCTATTGAGAAAGAAGCCCTATGAACCGTCCTCACATGCTTGTCATTGCCGCCGCGCTTGGCGTGGCGTTTTCGCAAACCGTCCTGGCGGCACCTGCTGCCGCCTTGGCCGGCAATCCGCTGGCCACCGCCAGCAGCCTGCCGTTCCACTATCCGGCGTTTGACAAGATCAAGGACGAGCACTTCATCCCGGCCTTCAACGAAGGCATGCGCCAGCAGCTGAAGGAAATCGAGGCCATTGCCAATAACAAGGCGGCGCCAAGCTTCGACAACACCATCGTGGCGATGGAAAAAACCGGTGCGCTGCTGACCCGTGTGCAAACCGTGTTCTCCAACCTGCAAGGCGCCAACACCAACGATAAGCTGGACGCCATCGACCGCGAAATGTCGCCCAAGCTGGCGGCCCACAACGACGCCATCTACCTGAATCCGAAATTGTGGGCGCGCGTGAATACCCTGTACGAACAGCGCGATGCGCTCAAGCTGGACGCGGAATCCAAACACCTGCTGGAACGCTACCACACCGACTTCGTGCGCGCCGGCGCCAGGCTGTCGGCCGCCGACAAGGAGAAGCTGAAAGCCATCAACGGCGACATCGCCAAGTTGCAGACCGCCTTCACTCAGAACGTGCTGAAAGAAACCAACGCTTCGGCGCTGGTGGTCGACAGCCGCGCCGAACTGGCTGGCATGAGCGACGCCGCCATCGACGCCGCTGCAGCCGCAGCCAAGGCCAAGGGCATGGACGGCAAATTCCTGGTGGCCGTGGTCAATACCTCCGGCCAGCCGCCATTGGCGGAGCTGACCAACCGCGCCACCCGCGAAAAACTGATGGCGCTGTCGCTGGCGCGCGGCAGCCATGGCGGCGAATTCGACAGCCGCGAACTGGTACTGAAAATCGCCAAGGCGCGCGCCGAGAAAGCCACGCTGCTGGGCTACGCCAACTTCGCCGCCTACTCGCTGGAAGACCAGACCGCGCACGACACCGCTTCGGTCAATAAGCTGCTGAGCGAACTGGCCAAGCCGGCCGTCAACAATGCGAAGAAGGAAGCGGCCGACCTGCAAGCCGTGGTGGACGCTGAAAAGGGCGGCTTCCAGATCGACGCGTCCGACTGGGCCTACTACACCGATAAAGTGCGCGCGCAGCGCTTCGCCTTCGATGAGAATCAGCTCAAGCCCTACTTCGAGCTGGATAATGTGCTGGTCAACGGCGTGTTCTACGCCGCCAACAAGCTGTATGGCCTGAGCTTCAAGGAGCGCAAGGATCTGCCGGTGTACAACCCGGACGTGCGCGTGTTCGATGTGTTTGACGCCGACGGCAAGCAGCTGGCCATCTTCATCGCCGACATGTACGCCCGTTCCAACAAGCAGGGCGGCGCGTGGATGAACGAGTATGTATCGCAGTCCTCGCTGCTGGGCAATCACTCGGTGGTAGCCAATCACCTCAACATCCCGAAACCGCCGGCCGGCGAACCGACCCTGCTGACCTACGATGAAGTGAAGACCGCCTTCCACGAATTCGGCCACGCACTGCACGGCATGTTCTCCAACGTGAAGTATCCGCGCTTCTCCGGCACCAGCGTGCCGCGCGATTTCGTCGAGTATCCGTCGCAAGTGAACGAGATGTGGGCGGTGTGGCCGGAAGTGCTGGCCAACTACGCCAAACACTACAAGACCGGCGCGCCGATGCCGAAGGAATTGCTGGACAAGGTGATCGCGTCGAAAAAATTCAACCAGGGCTACATGACCACCGAATACCTGGCCGCGTCGCTGCTGGACCAGCGCTGGCACCAGCTGACGCCTGCGCAAATCCCGACCGATGTATTGGGCTTCGAGGCACAGTCGCTGAAAGAGATGGGCGTGGACTTCGCGCCGGTGCCGCCGCGCTACCGCACCACTTACTTCTCGCATAGCTTCTCGGGCGGTTACTCGGCCGGCTATTACGCCTACCTGTGGTCTGAAAAACTGGATGCGGATACGGTCGAATGGTTCAAGGAAAACGGCGGCCTGCAACGCAAGAATGGCGACTGGTTCCGTACCAAGCTGCTGTCGCGCGGCGGCACCGACGATGCGATGAATCTGTTCCGTAACTTCCGCGGCCGCGATCCTGTGATCGAACCGCTGCTGGAACGCCGTGGCCTGAAATAATATAAACAGTTTATAGGGATAACTGAATGAACCACGCCAACCTCATCATCGCCGCCAGCGTAGCGGCCGTTTTCAGCGTCGCGCATGCGGAACCGGCATCGCTGCTGCCGGCGTCGAACCCGTTCGCCAAGCCAAGCACCCTGCCGTTCGGCTACCCGGCCTTCGACAAGATCAAGAACGAAGACTACGCGCCGGCGTTTGAGGAAGGCATGCGCCAGCAAGCCGCCGAAATCGACGTCATCGCCAACAACAAGAAGCCGGCCACGTTTGAAAATACCATCGTCGCCATGGAAAAAGGCGGCCAGTTGCTGAACCGCGTGTCGACCGTGTTCTACAGCCTGTCCGGCGCCAACACCAACGACACCTTCAAGGCGCTGGAGCGCGAGCTGAGTCCAAAACTGGCCGCCCACAACGACGCCATCCGCCTCAACGGCAAATTGTACGCGCGCATCAAATCGCTGTACGACAAACGCGATAAGCTGCACCTGGACGCCGAATCCAAGTACCTGCTGGAGCGTTACTACACCGACTTCGTGCGCGCCGGCGCCCAGCTGTCGGATGCCGACAAGGCCAAGCTGAAAACCATGAATGGCGAACTGGCCAAGCTGCAAACCACCTTCGCTCAGAACGTGCTGGAAGAAGCCAACGCCTCGGCGCTGGTGGTGGACACGCGCGAAGAACTGGCCGGCATGTCGGCCAAGGCGATCGATGCTGCTGCGGCCGCCGCCAAGGCCAAGGGCATGGACGGCAAGTTCCTCATCCCTGTGGTGAACACCACCGGCCAGGCCAATCTCGCCGTGCTGACCAACCGCGCCGTGCGCGAAAAGCTGATGGCGCTGTCGCTGGCGCGCGGCAGCCATGGCGGCAAGTTCGACAACACGCAAGTGGTGCTGTCGCTGGTCAAGCTGCGCGCCGAGAAGGCCGCGCTGATGGGCTATCCTAACTACGCGGCCTACGCGCTGGCCGACCAGACCGCGCACGACACCGACGCCGTCAACAAAATCCTGGCCGAGCTGACCCGCCCTGCGGTTGCCAACGCCAAAAAAGAAGGCGCCGAGATCCAGGCCCTGATCGACAAGGAAAAAGGCGGCTTCCAGCTGGCTGCGCAGGACTGGTCGTTCTACAGCGACAAGGTGAAAGCCGAGCGCTTCAACTTCGACCAGAACGAACTGCGTCCTTACTTCGAACTGAACAACGTGCTGACCAACGGCGTGTTCTTCGCCGCTAACCAGGTGTACGGCCTGTCGTTCAAGGAGCGCAAGGATCTGCCGGTGTACAACCCGGACGTGCGCGTGTTCGATGTATTCGATGCCGACGGCAAGCAACTGGCCATCTTCATTGCCGACTTCTACGCGCGCTCCAACAAGCGCGGTGGCGCCTGGATGAATGCCTATGTGTCGCAATCGTCGCTGATGGGCACCCGTCCGGTGGTGGCCAATCACCTCAACATTCCCAAGCCGAACGACGGCGAGCCTACCCTGCTGACCTACGACGAACTGCGCACCATGTTCCACGAGTTCGGCCACGCGCTGCACGGTATGTTCTCCAATGTGAAGTATCCGCGCTTCTCCGGCACCCGCGTGCCGCGCGACTATGTTGAATTCCCGTCGCAAGTCAACGAAATGTGGTCGGTATGGCCGGACGTCCTCTCCAACTACGCCAGGCATTACCAGACCGGTGCGCCGATGCCGAAAGAACTGCTGGACAAGGTGATCGCGTCGAAGAAATTCAACGAAGGCTTCCGCACCACCGAGTACCTGGCCGCGTCGATCCTGGACCAGAAATGGCACCAGCTGGGCGTGAACCAGATCCCGACCGACGTGCTGGGCTTTGAAGCGGCCGCGCTGAAAGATGCCGGCATTGACTACGCGCCAGTGCCGCCGCGCTACCGCACCACCTACTTTTCGCACACCTTCGCCGGCGGTTACTCGGCCGGTTACTACGGCTACGTGTGGGCCGAGAAGCTGGATGCGGACGCGGTGGAATGGTTCATCGAAAACGGCGGCATGCAGCGCAAGAACGGCGACTACTTCCGCAAGATGCTGTTGTCGAAGGGCGGCACGCTGGACGCGATGCAGATGTACCGCAACTTCCGTGGTCGTGATGCCAGGATCCAACCGCTGCTGGAGCGCCGTGGCCTGACCGAGTAAGATATACTCAAGCGGTCAAAACGACAGAGGATTCACCATGGACAGCAACCTGAAAGCATCGCTCAAGTCTCTGCACGCACGGCTGGCGCAAGCCGGGCCGGTCGACGAGGAGTTGCAGGAGTTGCTGCTCCAGCTGGACAGCGACATCAAGGCGCTGCTGGAACGCGGCGCCGAGGCGCAGCCCGGTGAGACCTCCACCTACGGCCTGGCCGAACGCTCGCAGGAGCTGTCGGCCAAGTTTGCCGTCAAGCACCCGCAACTGGAGCCGGCGTTGCGCGAGCTGGGCACGATTTTGTCCAACATGGGCATTTAGGCAATAAAAAACCCGGGGAAGCCAGGTCCCCGGGCGGCCAGCGTTACTTAAACACCGGCGATTGCTGGCAGAAGTGTCCTGCCGCTACTCCGTTATAGCAAAGATCCCCCTCAATTCAATGCGAGACTGACATCATTTCTTGCAAGTGATTGAATAGTAAAAGAAAATTTATTTGGCGGTGAGCGGAGCGCACGCATTTCCGGTACAATACCGCCCCATGAATCCCCCTACCAATTTATTTGCGGCCGTCCCGAAGCGGTCTGCCCGCGCTGCTGTTGCGCCTTTCCTGCCGATGTCCCGTCAAGAGATGGACGATCTGGGCTGGGATCAGTGCGATGTCATCCTGGTGACCGGCGACGCCTATATCGACCATCCGAGCTTCGGCATGGCCCTGGTCGGCCGCCTGCTGGAAGCGAACGGCTACCGCGTCGGCATCATCGCCCAGCCGGACTGGCAATCGGCCGACGCCTTCCGCGCGCTCGGCAAGCCGCGCCTGTACTACGGCGTTACCGCCGGTAATATGGATTCCATGGTCAACCGCTACACGGCGGACCGCAAGCCGCGCTCGGACGACGCCTACACGCCGAACGGCGAGCCGAACAAGCGCCCCGACCGCGCGGTGTCGGTCTACGCCCAGCGCTGCCGCGAAGCCTTCCCCGGCACGCCGGTGGTGATCGGCTCGATCGAGGCCTCGCTGCGCCGCATCGCCCACTACGATTACTGGTCGGACAAGGTGCGCCGCTCGGTGCTGTTCGAGTCCAAGGCCGACATGCTGATCTTCGGTAACGCCGAACGCGCGCTGGTCGACCTGACCAAACGCATGGCCGATGGCGAGAACATCAAGACCATCCGCGACCTGCGCGGCACCGCCTTCCTGGTGCCGGCCGGCTGGATGCCGGGCGAGGACTGGGGCGTGCACAATTCCACCCGCGTCGACACGCCGGGCAAGATCGACAAGCACGTCGATCCTTATCTGATGGTCGAGCCCAACTCGCCAACCTGCGCCACCAGCAGCGACCCGAACGCCAAGCCGGCCGACGAATTGAATCCGGCCATGGTCGAGCCGACCAAGGCCGCCGCCGCAGCCGGGCCGGTGTCCGCGCGCGAGCCGGCTCCGGCGCCGTCCGAGTACAAGCCGATCCGCATCATGAGCCGCGAAGAACGCCGCGCCATGGAGCTGGAAAAACACCACAAGACCGTGGTGCGCCTGCCGTCGTTTGAAACCGTGTCCAACGATCCGGTGATGTACGCGCACGCCTCGCGCGTGTTCCACCTGGAATCGAATCCCGGCAACGCGCGCGCGCTGGTGCAGGGCCATGGCGACCGCGATGTGTGGATGAACCCGCCGCCGCTGCCGCTGGCCATGGACGAGATGGACAACGTCTACGACATGAACTACGCCCGCGCGCCGCATCCGAGCTATGGCAACGCCAATATCCCGGCGTGGGAAATGATACGTTTCTCGGTCAACATCATGCGCGGCTGCTTCGGCGGCTGCACCTTCTGCTCGATCACCGAGCACGAGGGCCGCATCATCCAGAGCCGTTCCGAGCCGTCCATCCTGCGCGAGATCGAGCACATCCGCGACAAGACCAAGGGCTTCACCGGCATCATTTCCGACCTCGGCGGCCCGACCGCGAATATGTACCGCCTGTCGTGCAAGGACAAGGAAATCGAGCAGACCTGCCGCCGCCTGTCGTGCGTCTACCCGTCGATCTGCGTCAACCTGGGCACCAACCACAATCCGCTGATCAAGCTGTACCGCCGCGCCCGTGAAATCCCGGGGGTGAAGAAGATCCTGATCCAGTCCGGCCTGCGCTACGACCTGGCGGTGCGTTCGCCCGAGTACGTCAAGGAACTGGTGACCCACCACGTCGGCGGTCTGTTGAAAATCGCGCCCGAGCACACTGAATCCAATGTGCTGAGCAAGATGATGAAGCCGGGCATCGGCGCCTATGACGAGTTCAAGGCGCTGTTCGAGAAGTATTCGCTGGAAGCGGGCAAGAAGCAGTACCTGATTCCGTACTTCATCGCCGCCCACCCGGGCGCCACCGACGAGGACATGCTGAATCTGGCGTTGTGGCTGAAGAAGAACAACTTCCGCCTCGACCAGGTGCAGACCTTCATGCCGACGCCGATGGCCATGGCCAGCGCCATGTACCACTCGCGCCGCAATCCGCTGCACAAGGTGACCGAGGATTCGGAAGAAGTGTTCACGCCGCGCAGCCTCAAGCAGCGTCAGGCGCACAAGGCTTTCCTGCGCTACTACGATCCGAAGAACTGGCCTATCCTGCGCGATGCCCTGCGCAATATGGGCCGGGGCGACCTGATCGGCACCGGCGAGCGCCATCTGATCCCGCCGTACACGCCGGGCGAAGAGAACTTCAAGGCGTCGCAGGGCAAGCGCGCCATGCCGATGCTGGCGCCGGGCGCGGACAAGCGCGGCGGCAAGGGCTTGCCGATGGCTGGCGGCCGAGGCAAGGCCAATGCCCTGACCGGCTCGCTGACCGCGCGCCAGACGGTGGAAACCAAGGCCAAGCCGTCGATCCTGGACACCATCAAGGTCAAAAAGGCGCCGGCGCCCGTCAAGGGCGGCAATCCGGGCCGGGCCGCCGCTGCGCCGCGCGGCCGCAAATAAAAAGCGGTTCTTCCGCCAACGAGAAAGCACCTTCGGGTGCTTTTTTATTACATTCTTAAAAGAAATGTTGTTAAAGTATCCTAAGAGCGTAATTACGTGGATAATTCAGTCCTGCTCGTGCGATGCGTCAACGCCCCGGCGGACTACACTGCACTACCGCAGACTTCATTCTGTGAACTGGAAGATCATGAAAAACTTTAAATTCTCATCCCTGTTGCTGGTGCCGCTGTTTGCCGTGCTGGCGGCGTGCGGTGGCGGCGGTGGCAGCAGCAACAATAGCACCCCGACGCCGGCCACGCCTACCCTGAAAAGCATTGCCATCACCATCAGCTCGACCACCATTCCGGTCACCACCTTCCAGGACGCGACTGCCACCGGCACCTATTCGGACGGCAGCACCAAGCCCCTGACCGTGGCCGGCGGCCTGGCCTGGGCCACCAAGAGCGGCAGCAGCGCCGTGGCAACGGTCGCCACCGCCACCGGCCGCGTGACCGGTATTGCGGTCGGTTCGGAAACCATCACGGCCACCCAGGACAATGTGGTGGGCTCGGTCACCATCACCGTAACGGCGCCGTGGACCCAGGTCTCGGCCGGCGGCTTCCAGACCATTGCCCGCCGCGCCGACGGCAAGCTGTACGCCTGGGGCCAGAACAATTGGGGGCAGCTGGGCGATAACAGCAATCTGGGCCGCACCACGCCGGTGGCGGTCAACAATGGCGCCGGCACCACGGCGTGGAAGCAGGTGGCGGTGGGCGACCAGTTTGCGGTCGGCATCCGCGCCGGCACCGGCGCCACCAGCACCGGCGGTACGCTGTGGGCATGGGGCCTGAACAACAACGGCCAACTGGGCCAGAAAAACCTGATCAATTCTTCGGTGCCGAAACAGATCGGCACCGATGCCACCTGGGTTTCGGTCTCGGCCGGCAAATACCATGTGCTGGCGCTGAAGGCCGACGGCACGCTGTGGGCCTGGGGCCGCAACAGCGAAGGCCAGCTGGGCGACACCACCACGCTTGGCCGCCAGGAACCGGTCAAGGTCGGCGGCACCGACAAGACCAACATCGCCACCTGGATCGCCTTTGCCGCAGGCGGCACCCATTCGATGGGCATCCAGAAGGATGGCACGCTGTGGACCTGGGGCGACAATACCAATGGCCAGCTGGGCAACGCCACCAGCGGCGGGGCGGGCGTGTCGACGCCGGTCAAGATCGGCACCGGCACCTACAACCTGGTGTCGGCCGGCGCCAATCATTCGATGGCGATCGGCACCAACGGCACGCTGTGGGGCTGGGGCGCCAACTCCAACGGCCAGCTGGGTAACAACACCACCGGCGGCACCGTGAACGCGCCGCGCCAGATCAGCCCGGACACCGACTGGAACCTGGTCTCGGCCGGCGGCCTGCATACGCTGGCCGTGCGCAAGGATGGCACGCTGTGGGCCTGGGGCGCCAACGCCGACGGCCAGCTGGGCGATGGCAGCGGCACCGACGATGTGATCTCTCCGCGCCAGATCGGCCTGGACCGCACCTGGGTATCGGTCAGCGCCGGCGACGGTCATAGCGCCGGCCTGAAGGCGGACAACTCGCTGTGGACCTGGGGCCGCAACGCCGACGGCCAGCTGGGCAACGGCAAGATGGTCAACTCCTCGATTCCGGTGAACATCCCGAACTCGACGCTGAACTAAGCAGTTTATTTTACGCAACAGCGGACGGCAGGCGCCAGCCTGGCCGTCCGCTGCTTTTTGTACGGTCGGTTTGGCATACGTTACACTAGAACCATGCGCTCCCGCTCCTTCCTCCTTGCCAGGTTGTGCGCCGCCGCTGCCGTGTGGCTGGCCGCGGGCCCGGCCTTGGCACTGGAAAAAGTCACCTTGCAGCTCAAATACGCGCACCAGTTCCAGTTTGCCGGCTACTACGCGGCGCAGGAGCTGGGCTATTACAAGGAAGCCGGGCTGGACGTGCGCATCCTCGAAGGCCAGGATGGCGATGCGCCGGAGCAGGATGTGGTGGCCGGCAAGGCCCAGTACGCCACCGGCAGCAGCAGCCTGCTGCTGGCGCGGCTGGCCGGCAAGCCGGTGGTGGTGCTGGCGGTGATCTTCCAGCATTCGCCGTATGCGCTGGCGATGCGCCAGACCGGCGGCGACCCGGACATCCGCCGCCTGATCGGCAAGCGCGCCATGATCGGCCTGTCGGCCGAGCACCTCACCAATGCCGACGAGCTGCTGGCCTATCTGACCAAGGAAGGCGTGCCGCCCGGCAGCTTCCAGCGGGTGGAGCACAGTTTCAATCCGCAAGACCTGATCAGTGGCAAGGTCGATGCGATGGCCATCTATACCACCAACGAGCCCGACACCTTCGACCGGCAGGGCTTCCCCTACGATATCTACAGCCCGCGCGCGGTCGGCATCGATTTCTACGGCGACAACCTGTTCACCAGCGAGCAGGAGATTGCCAGCCATCCGGAGCGGGTGCGCGCCTTCCGCGCCGCCAGCATGCGCGGCTGGCAGTGGGCCATGAGCCACCAGGAGGAGGCGGCCGATCTCATCCTCAACAAGTATTCGCGCCGCGCCGGCCGCCTGCACCTGCTGTACGAGGCGCGCCAAATGGTGCCGCTGGTGCAGCCGGTGCTGGTGGAAATCGGCTATATGAACCCGGACCGCTGGCAGCATATTGCCGACGTGTACGCCAGCCTGGGCATGCTGCCCAAGCGCGTCAGCTTCGACGGTTTCATGTACCGGGTCGACACCGGCCGGGGCAACCGGCTGTGGGTGTATCGCGTGCTGGCGGCGGCGGCGCTGTTGCTGGTGCTGGGCGCGGCCATCCATTTCAGCCTGCTGGCGCGCGAGCGCAAGCGCGCGCTGGAAGCCATCCGCCAGGGCGAGCAGCGCTTCCGCACCATGTTCGAGGCGGCGCCGGTGGGCATTGCGCTGATCGATTCGGTCACCTACGAATACAGCGATATCAATCCGCGCTACCAGGAAATCCTGGGCCGCACGCAGCAGGAATTGCGCGCCATCCGCTGGCTGGAGGTGGGCCATCCGGACGATGTGGTGCCGATCAAGGCGCAGATGGCCTTGCTGGCCGCGCGGCAGATCAGCAGCTTCCAGGCGCTCAGCAGGCTGTTCAAGCCGGACGGCAGCGTGGTCTGGATTGAAATCTCGGTCAATGCCATCGATAGCGGAACCGGCAGCCATCCCCACCATTTGTGCATGATCGAGGATGTCACCGCCAAGAAGCAGAGCGAGGCGCTGATCTGGCAGCAGGCCAATTTCGACACCCTGACCCGCCTGCCCAACCGCCGCATGTTCCTGGACCGGCTGGCGCACGACATGCTCAAGAGCCAGCGCGACAAGTCGCGCATCGCCCTGCTGTTCATCGACCTCGACCACTTCAAGGAAGTCAACGACACCCTGGGCCACCAGCAGGGCGACGTGCTGCTGGTGGATGCGGCGCGCCGCATCAGCGCCTGCGTGCGCAAGTCGGACACGGTGGCGCGGCTGGGCGGCGACGAGTTCACCGTCATCCTGTGCGAGCTGGAGAGCACCGAGCATGTGGAGCGCATTGCCCAGGACATCCTGAATCGGTTGTTGCAGCCGTTCGAGCTGGGGGCGGAGCAGGCCTTCGTCTCGGCCAGCATCGGCATCACCCTGTATCCCGACGATGCGCTGGATGTCGACGACCTGCTCAAGCATGCCGACCAGGCCATGTACGCGGCCAAAGGCGCCGGGCGCAACCGCTACAGCTATTTCACGCCGACCCTGCAAGTGGCGGCGCTGAGCCGCATGCGCCTGACCAACGACTTGCGCAACGCGCTCAAGGGGCAGCAGTTCGAACTGTACTTCCAGCCCATCGTGCACCTGGCGAGCGGCGCCATCCACAAGGCCGAGGCGCTGATCCGCTGGAACCATCCGCAGCGCGGCATGGTGAGTCCGATGGAATTCATCCCGCTGGCCGAATCCAGCGGCCTGATCGTCGAGATCGGCGCCTGGGTGTTCCGCGAATCGGCGCGCTGGGCGCAGCGTTGGCGGCAGGAGGTGCATGCGGACTTCCAGGTCAGCCTGAACCAGTCGCCGCTGGAATTCCAGCGCGAGGGCCTGTCCTACGAATGCTGGCTGGCGCATCTGCAATCGCTGGCGCTGCCGGGCCAGTCGCTGGTGGTGGAAATCACCGAGGGCATGCTGCTGGACGCCAGCAATGCGGTCAGCAACCGCCTGCTGCAGCTGCGCGACGCCGGCATCCAGGTGGCGCTGGACGACTTCGGCACCGGCTATTCCTCGCTGTCCTACCTGAAAAAGTTCGACATCGACTACCTGAAGATCGACCGCTCCTTCACCCGCAATCTGGCGCCCGATTCCAGCGACATGGCCTTGTCGGAAGCCATCATCGTCATGGCCCACAAGCTGGACCTGAAAGTCATCGCCGAAGGCGTGGAAACGCCGGAACAGCGCGCCCTGCTGGCCGCTGCCGGCTGCGACTACGGCCAGGGCTACCTGTTCGCCAAACCGCTGCCCGCCGCCCAGTTCGATGCTTTCCTACGAGATAATGCTATCCCGTTTGCAGCATCGATAGTCAAATCCAATTGAAACTATTGGAACAATCAATTTTGCAAATAGGGTAAAAGCCCTTAAACTGGCGTCTCAATGATTCACAACCCAACGAGGAAACCACAATGTCCCTGATCAATACCCAAATCAAACCATTCAAGGCAACCGCATACCACGCAGGCAAATTCATCGACCTGAGCGAAGAGTCCCTGAAAGGCAAGTGGTCCGTTCTGATGTTCTACCCAGCCGACTTCACCTTCGTGTGCCCGACCGAACTGGAAGACCTGGCCGAGCAGCAACCTGAATTCGCCAAGCTGGGCGTGGAAGTGTACGGCGTGTCGACCGACACCCACTTCGCGCACAAAGCATGGCACGACACCTCGGACGCCATCAAGAAAGTGAACTACCCGCTGATCGGCGACCCAACCGGCACCCTGTCGCGCAACTTCGAAGTGATGATCGAAGAAGAAGGCCTGGCCCTGCGCGGCACCTTCGTGATCAATCCGGAAGGCTTCATCAAAGTGATGGAAGTGCACGACAACGGCATCGGCCGCGACGCCACCGAACTGCTGCGCAAAGTCAAGGCAGCCAAGTACGTTGCCGAGCACCCAGGCCAGGTGTGCCCAGCGAAATGGACCGAGGGTGCAGCTACCCTGACCCCATCGCTGGACCTGGTTGGCAAGATCTAAGTTTCAGGTCTTGAGCAACAAAGCAGCAAACAAGTAGTTACCGCGATGCCGGACCGGGCGTCCGGCCCGGCATACGCCTAAATATTTGTGAAAAGGAAGAAAAATCATGTTGGACGCTACCCTCAAAACCCAGTTGAAAGCCTACCTGGAAAAGGTGGTACAGCCGATTGAGCTGGTCGCTTCGCTCGATGACAGCGCCAAAGCCGCTGAGATGAAAGAACTGCTCCTCGAAATTAGCGAGTTGAGCGACAAGATCTCGCTGGTGGAGCGCACCGAGGCTGGCGTACGCACCCCGTCGTTCAGCATCAACCGTAGCGGCTCGGACATCGGCGTGCGTTTCGCCGCGATTCCGATGGGCCATGAATTCACCTCGCTGGTGCTGGCGCTGCTGCAAGTGGGCGGCCACACCATCAAATTTGACGACGCCGTCATCGAGCAGATCCGCAACCTGGACGGCGATTACGAGTTCGAAACCTTCATGTCGCTGACCTGCCATAACTGCCCGGACGTGGTGCAGGCGCTGAACGCCATGTCGGTGATTAACCCGCGCATCAAAGTCACCACCATCGACGGCGGCCTGTTCGCCAAGGAAGTGGAAGAGCGCCAGATCCTGGCCGTGCCGATGATGTTCCTGAACGGCCAGCACTTCGGCCAGGGCCGCACCTCGGTCGAGGAAATCCTCGCCAAGCTGGACACCAATGCCAGCGTGCGCGCCGCCGCCGAGCTGAGCAAGAAAGACGTGTTCGATGTGCTGGTGGTCGGCGGCGGTCCTGCCGGCGCGGCCGCGGCCATCTACGCCGCCCGCAAAGGCATCCGCACCGGCGTGCTGGCCGAGCGTTTCGGCGGCCAGGTGCTGGACACGCTGGCGATCGAGAACTTCATTTCGGTGAAAGAGACCGAAGGGCCGAAGTTTGCCATCGCGCTGGAACAGCACGTCAAGGAATACGACGTCGACATCATGAACACCCAGCGCGCCGCCAAACTGGTGCCGGTCGGTAAAGTGGTGGAAGTGCAGACCGCTTCCGGCGCCGTGCTGAAAGCCAAGTCCGTGATCCTGGCGACCGGCGCCCGCTGGCGCGAAATCAACGTGCCGGGCGAGAAGGAATACCGCAACCACGGCGTGGCCTACTGCCCGCACTGCGACGGTCCGCTGTTCAAGGGCAAGCGCGTGTCGGTGATCGGCGGCGGCAATTCCGGCGTGGAAGCGGCGATCGACCTGGCCGGCCTGGTCAAGCATGTGACGCTGATCGAATTCGGCGCCGAACTGCGCGCCGACGCCGTGCTGCAACGCAAGCTGCGCAGCCTGCCGAACGTCACCGTGATCACCTCGGCGCAAACCACCGAGATCCACGGCGACGGCAAGAAAGTGACCGGCCTGAGCTACACCGACCGCAACACCAGCGTGTCGCACAAGGTTGAACTGGAAGGCGTGTTCGTGCAGATCGGCCTGGTGCCGAACAGCGAATGGCTGAAAGGCACGGTCGCCCTGTCGCGCCACGGCGAGATCGAAGTCGATGCCCGCGGCCAGACCTCGGTGCCAGGCGTGTTTGCCGCCGGCGACGTCACCACGGTGCCGTACAAGCAGATCATCATCGCCACCGGCGAAGGTGCGAAAGCCGCTCTGTCCGCCTTCGACCACCTGATCCGCTCGGACGATGACGAAACCGTCGACGAAGCGGCCGCCAAGCAGGCGCTGACCGCTTAAGCCAGCCTGCCGTCCCCAAGCCCCGACGCTGGAAACAGCCTCGGGGCTTTTTATTTCGAAATTACAGAAATCCCGGGCGCCGAGTAGCGCCAAGTAGAGAAATTTCTGAAAATCCGAAATGGCGGCAGACTGTCGATATCGGTGCCCAGGTCAGGGTACATCTATGCGCCAACCGCAGGCCAGACGACGGCTTGAGCTACGATAACGGTTTCGCCATTAAACGTTATCGATGGCGAGCCATGAAGCACGTAACCTAGCGCAAGTGCCTCGCTAACGCGCCGGCAAAATTTTGCATCGTCAGGACCGGTTAGCACCCGATAAATCGGCAAATCGTCTGGTGGCATTTTCATCGTTTCCTTTCGTTTGTTAAAGCGGCCCTTGCCTGCTGTCAGGAAGCCAGGTCGTAGCTGGCTTGCCTGGCGCGCAGTTCCATGGCGTTGCGGTGGCGCGCGCGCAGGCGCGGGTCGGTGATCAGGCGGCCCAGCGTTTCGCCAATCACCATCACCACGCCCAGCAAGGGCAGCACCAGCATCAGGCCCGCCACGCCGGCCACCGAGCCGCCGATGAAGATCATCAGCACGGTGATCAGCGGGTGGATGTGCAGGCTGCGGCCCAGGGTCAGCGGCATGAAGACGAAGTCATCCAGCAGGCGGACCAGGATGAACACGCCTATCGCCAGATAGGCCACCGAGGGATCGGCCGGCGCGTCGGTCGAGGCCACCATCACCACCAGCACGCAGCCGACCACGGAGCCCACGTATGGCACCCACGCCAGCACGGCGGAGATCAGGCCCAGTGTCAGCGGCGAGGACACGCCGATCGCCCACAGGCCGAATGCCAGCACCACGGTGTCGAGCATGGTCAGGCGGATCAGGCCCTGGAAGTAGCGGTGCGCGGTCTGGTCGACTTCGTGCAGCAGGCACAGGGTGCGTTCAAAGAAGGCGTTCGGCACGGCGCGCGCCAGAAACTTTTTGAAGCGCAGGCCGTCGCGCAGGAAGAAGAAGGTCAGGAACGGCGCCAGCAGCAGCGACGGCAGCCATTCCACCGCCGACACCAGAATGTCGGTCAGGTGCGACTGCAGGAAGTCGCCGGTGTATTCGGTCATGCGCTGGTTGATGGTGTCGGCCAGCTGCACCTGATGCAGGATGGGGAATTGCTCCTCCAGCGCCACCAGCGTGTGGCGCACGAACTCCAGTCCGCCCGCCAGGTAGATGCCCAGCATGTCCTGCCACGAGGTGGTGGGCGAGGTTTTCCAGAACACGGCCGCCATCACCGCCAGCGTGACGATCAGCAAAAACACGGCGCCCACCACCAGTGTGGCGCCGTGCTGGCTGAAGCCCATGCGGATCAGGCGTTGCGCCGGCGGTTGCAGGATGTAGTACAGCACAATGCCCAGCAGGAAGGGAATCGCCAGGAACAGCATTTGCTGCAGCAGGAACAGCAGCACGCAGGTGGCGGCGATGATGCCGCTCCATACCACCGGTCCGCCGCGCTGTTGGGAGGGCAGCAGGTTCATAGGGCCTCGATTTGCGGCTTGCCGGTCATCCAGTCGCGCAGGCGGCGGCCGATGTGGCGCGCCAGGGCCAGCGAGATTTTGTAGCCGATCACGGGATCGGTTTCCATCAGGCCCATGAAGTCGGCGCGGAAGAACACTGCCAGTTCGCAGTTGTCCAGCGCGCGCGTTTGCGCGTTGCGCGGCGAGTTGTCCAGCAGCGCCAGGTCGCCGAAGAAGGAGCCGGCCGACAGTTCGGCCACCACTTCACGTCCTGCACCCAGCTCGCGGCTGATGATGACGCGGCCCGACATCACCAGATACAGGGCCTGGCCTTCCTCGCCTTCGTCAAAGATGATTTCGTCGGCCAGGTAGCGGCGTTCGTGCATCAGGCCGTCGATGATGTTCAGTTCGAGTGGCGTCAGCGACGCGAACAGGGCCGAATCTTTCAGGCGCAGCAGACGCGGCGACAGCTCGGGCGATTTGAGGAAACCGAAAATCAAGGGAACTCCAGGACAGGAAAGTGTGCCTGTTATTGTCGCCGGTTTTGCCCTGCTGCTGGGCATTTGTTGCTAACAAATCACAGTTGCACGGTCTTTACCAGCGGCAGGGCCGGCTCGACATGGCTGGTCAGCAGGATGCACTGGCGCGCCAGCCGCTCCGGCGCCTCCAGCTGCTGGCGCAGGTAGGCCACCGCATCGGCATCGAGGCCGTTGAAGGGTTCGTCAATCAGCAGCAGGCCGACTGGCAGCGACAGGGCCAGCGACAGCTGCATTTTCTTGTGCTGGCCGAGCGACAGGGTGGTGACCGGCTGGTCCAGCGTCGGCAGCAGGTGGAAGGCTTGCAGTTCGGTGTTCAGGCGTTCGGGATCGGCGCCGGCGTACAGGGCGATGTGCATGTCCAGCACTTCGCGCACGGTCAGCCATGGCAGGGCCGGCGTATCGCCGCCGCAGTAGTAGCAGTGCAGGCGATAGGTCAGCGGCTGGGCGTGGATTTCGATGTCGTCCAGCCAGATCTTGCCGCCGTGCGGGGTGAGCGCGCCGCCGGCCAGTTTCAGCAGGGTGGTCTTGCCGGCGCCATTTTCGCCGCGCAGCCAAGTGATGCCATTGCCCAGTTGCAGGTCGAATTGCCGGAACAGCGGGTGGCTGGCGTACTCAAAGGCGAGTTGTTCGATTCTTAGTTCCATAATTCGCTTCCGATGGCGGTCAGGATGAGGATGGCGCCGAGTACCAGGCCGACGCGGCCGCGCACGCTCAGGCGGCGCAACGCCACCACGGCGGTTTGCGCGATGGCGGCGAAGCACAGCCAGACGGTGGCGACGGTGTGGCTGTAGCCGGCGGCGGCGCGGCCCAGCGTCAGCAGGGCAAACCAGCCGAGCACGCACAGGGCGGGCAGCAGGGTGAAGCCGATGGCCATGCGGTACAGGTGTGCGGTGTTGAGCGGCCACTGGGCGGCGACCGGGCGCAGCAGGGCGATTTGTTCGGCCACGGCTTTGTCGCCGCGGTCGGTCAGCAGCATGGTGAACAGGGCGGCGCAGGCGCCCCACAGGGCCGCCGGCACCAGCGGTGGATGCCACAGCCAGACCGCGATGCTGGCCAGCGCGCCGGCCAGCAGCAGGGTTTGCTGGATGCCGACCACGTTCTCCGCGCGCCAGAACGGTAGCCAGAACAGCTGCCGCCAGTAGTAGGGCAGCGCGAGGCTGCTGCGTGCCGGCGCGGCGGTTGCCGGCATGGCGTGCCCGGCTGCGATCCCGCTCACGCCAGCGGCGCGGCATGCGGTGGCGCAGGGGATGTAAATGGTGGGTGCGGGGCGGCCGTTGGCGGGTTTGCGGGCGGCAGGTGGACGGGCGCGGTGGGCCAGCGTCAGCGTCGAGAGCAGCCAGGCCAGCAGCAGCGAGGCCGCGGTCAGCGTCACGGCTTGCGGGGCGACGGGGCGCAGCCAGTCCGGCCATTGGTACAGCCAGATCGTGGCGGAGACCGCGTAGACAGCGCTGAGCGGGCCGACGATCATGCCGGCCACGACGGCATTGGCGGCCCACTGGCTGCGCGCCGCGATGGGCAAGGGCCTGCTCCACGCCAGCACATCGGCCGGCAGCAGGCGCTTGCGCAGCAGCCATACGGGCGCGCTGATCAGCAGCGTCTGGCCGGCGAGCAAGCTCAGCGCCTGCGGCCACGGCTGGGTCGCGGCAAACATGCCGGGCAAGGCGACCACCGCCAGCAATCCCACCAGCACGGTGCCGAAGCCGAGCAGAATATATTCAAGCGAGCTTTGAAGGCTGCGCGCAAATTGCAGCAGAGCGTGGCGCGCCAGCCGGAGGCGGAAATGGAGATAGGAATTTTTCATTGCCTATCAGCTTACATTGCAATTCTGAATTGAAAATGAAAGGCAGAAATGAAAAAGGCCCGATGCGAACATCGGGCCTTCTTCGGAATATTGGCGGAGCGGACGGGGCTCGAACCCGCGACCCCCGGCGTGACAGGCCGGTATTCTAACCAACTGAACTACCGCTCCAATTCGTTTTATAAGTTATCTGGTGGGTGCTGAGAGGGTCGAACTCCCGACCTACGCCTTGTAAGGGCGCCGCTCTACCAACTGAGCTAAGCACCCAGAAAACTTATCAGCGTTTGTCACAACTGCTGAACGAGGCCGTATTCTATAGGAGGCAGATTCACTTCCGCAAGGGTTTTTGAAAATAATTTAGAAATTTCCATGAATAACAATCTTGATGGTCTGTACAAACGCGTCAGCTGGCGGCTGATGCCTTTTCTGTTCCTGTGCTTTGTGGCGGCCTATCTGGACCGCGTGAATGTCGGCTTCGCCAAACTGCAGATGCAGGCCGACCTGCAATTCAGCGACGCGGTCTACGGCATGGGCGCCGGCATTTTCTTCATCGGTTACTTCATTTTCGAGGTGCCGTCGAATCTGCTGATGACGCGTGCCGGCGCGCGCATCTGGATCGCGCGCATCATGATCAGCTGGGGAGTGATTTCCTCGGCGCTGATGTTCACCAACAGCGCCGCCACCTTTTACGTGCTGCGCTTCTTGCTGGGCGCGGCGGAGGCTGGCTTCTTCCCCGGCATCATCCTGTACCTGACGTATTGGTATCCGGCCCGGCGCCGCGCGCGCATGGTGGCGCTGTTCATGAGCGGCGTGGCGGTGGCCGGCGTGGTGGGCGGGCCGCTGTCGGGCTGGATCATGAAAGCCTTCGCCGGCGTCAACGGCTGGAACGGATGGCAGTGGCTGTTCCTGCTGGAGGGCTTGCCGTCGGTGCTGATCGGCGTGTGGACCTTGTTCTATCTCGACGACGGTATCCGCAGCGCGAACTGGCTCAGCGAAACGGACAAGCGGTTGCTGGAACGCGAAATCGCCGCCGACCGCACACAGCAACTGCACATGCCGCTGGCGCAGCTGTTCCGCAACGGCACCGTGTGGCTGCTGGCGCTGGTGTACTTCCTGTGCGTGATGGGCTTGTACGGTGTCAGCTTCTGGTTGCCGCAGCTGATCAAGAACAGCGGCGTGAAGGACGTATTCGCTATCGGCCTGCTGTCGGCCGTGCCGTACTTCGTGGCGGCAGTCGTCATGGTGCTGGCCGCGCGCCATTCGGACCGCACGGGCGAGCGCCGCTGGCACACGGCCGGCGCCGCGCTGGCCGGCGCGCTGGGACTGGTGGCCGCCACCCTCTACAGCGACAACACCGCGATCGCATTGGCGGCATTGAGCGTGGCCACGGCCGGCATCCTCAGCACCTTCCCGATTTTCTGGAGCCTGCCGACCGCGCTGCTGGGCGGCGCGGCGGCGGCGGCCGGCATCGCCATGATCAATTCGATCGGCAACCTGGCCGGCTTCGTGGCGCCGTATCTGGTGGGCGCCATCCGCGACGCCACCGGCAGCACCGCCAGCGGCATCTACCTGATCGCCGCCAGCCTGCTGGCCGGCGCGCTGCTGGCGGTGGCGGCGGTGCGGCGATTACCTGGGACGTAATCGCCGCCGGGCGGCGATCTCCGCACAATGAGGCTTCCTAACCACCTCACTCAAAGGAGATCATCATGAGCAACCCAGCCCACATCGCCACCCAATACCTGGCCGTCTGGAACGAACGCGACGCCGCCGCCCGCCGCGCGCTGGTGGCCCGCACCTTCAGCCTCGATGCCGACTACCTCGATCCGATGATGCGCGGCGCCGGCCATGACGGCATCGACGCCATGATCGCCGGCGCGCAAAGCCACTTCCCCGGCCACAGCTTTGCGCTGGACGGCACGCCGGACGGCCACAACGACGTGGTGCGCTTCTCGTGGACGCTGGCCGGCCCCGATGGCAAGCCGGTGGCCAACGGCACCGATGTGGCGCGCGTGGCCGCCGATGGCCGCCTGGCCAGCGTGACCGGCTTCCTCAACGCGGCGTGATAGATTACGCCATCCCATCCATACGGAGACGCCATGACCGCACGCGACCAGTACTTCAGCGACTTTGCCGCCGCCCTGAAATACTGGCGCGGCAAGCGCGGCTACAGCCAGTTGAAGCTGTCGACCGAAAGCGAGATTTCGCAGCGCCACATCAGCTTTCTGGAAAGCGGCCGCTCGCAGCCAAGCAAGGAACTGATCCTCAAGCTGGGCATGGTGCTGGAGGTGCCCTTGCGACAGCGTAACGCCATGCTGCTGGCGGCCGGTTACGCGCCGGCCTACCAGGAGCGCAACCTGTCCGATCCGGAACTGAGCGCCGTGCGCCAGGCATTGGAATTCATGCTGGCGCAGCAGGCGCCCTATCCGGCGCTGGTGGTGGACCGCCTGTGGAATCTGCTGATGCTGAACGAGCCCGCCGCCCACATGCTGCGCTGGCTGCACGGCCTGCCGCCGGAGGCGAACCTGCCCACCGACGGCTCGCTCAATGTCATCCGCCAGACGCTGGACCCGAACGGCCTGCGCCGCTATCTGCCCAACTGGGAAGAAGTCAGCGCCGACCTGCTGCTGTGGATACAGCGCGAAGCCATGAGCGACGGCCCCGGCAGCGAAGCCACCATGCTGCTGAGCGACTTGCTGGCGCTGCCCGGCATTGCCGACATGCCGCGCACGCCCAATCTCGACCGGCGCGCCCTGCCCTTCCTGCCGATGACCCTGCGCAAAGATGATGTCGAACTCAATCTGTTCACCGCCATCGCCACGCTGGGCACACCGCACGACGTCACCGTGCACGAGCTGCGGGTGGAAACCTTCTTCCCGGCCGACGGCGCCACCGCCAACTGGTTCAGACAGCGCTAGCGGGGCGGCGGCAATTCCCACCAGAGTGCTCCATAAAACGGCGCGCTTGGACATGTGCTGAGTGTAGCGCCGGGAACTTGCAAGTCGGTGGCTTTCGATGGATACTGTGTTTATTTACAGTATTATTTCCGTATCATGGCAGATGCCGAACGCCGCATAGCCCATATTGACATGGATGCGTTTTTCGCCTCCGTCGAGCTATTGCGCTATCCGCAATTGCGCGGCCAGCCGGTGGTGATCGGCGGCCGCGGCTACGCGCCCGAGCAGCGCGAGGACGGTTCCTATGTCTTCAAGCGCCTGCGCGATTATGTCGGCCGCGGCGTGATCACCACCGCCACCTACGAGGCGCGCGCCTTCGGCGTCGGTTCGGCCATGGGCATGATGAAGGCGGCCAAGCTGGCGCCGGACGCCATCCTGCTGCCGGCCACTTTCGACGCCTATCGCCATTACTCGCGCCTGTTCAAGGAAGCGGTGGCCTCCATCGCGCCCGATATCGAGGACCGCGGCATCGATGAAATCTTTGTCGACCTGACCCATGTGGAAGGCGAAACGCGCCAGCTGGCGGCGCGCATCAAGCAGGCGGTGCAAGACGCCACCGGCCTGACCTGCTCGATCGGCGTCACGCCCAACAAGCTGCTGTCGAAAATCTGCTCCGACCTGGAAAAGCCCAATGGCCTGACGGTGCTGGGCTTTGACGACATCCCGGCGCGCATCTGGCCGCTCAATGTGCGCAAGGTGAACGGCATCGGCCCCAAGGCGACCGCCAAGCTGGCCTCGCTGGGCATCGAAACCATCGGCCAGCTGGCGCATACGGATGCCGGCCTGCTGCAGGATTATTTCGGCGCCCACTACGCGGCCTGGCTGGCGCGCGCCGCGCGCGGCATCGACGAGCGCGGCATTTCCACCAGCCGCGAGAGCAAATCGATTTCGCGCGAAACCACCTTCGAGCGCGACCTGCACGCGCGCCAGGACCGCGAGACCTTATCCGGCATCCTGACCACGCTGTGCGCGCGGCTGGCGGACGACCTCAAGCGCAAGGGCTACGTCAGCCGCACCATCAGCATCAAGTTGCGCTACGACGATTTCCAGATCGTCAGCCGCAACGTCACCCTGCCGCTGCCGGTGGCCGACGCCGGCGCCATCCTGCAGGCCGCGCGCGAATGCCTGAAACGGGTGCCGCTGCAACGCAAGCTGCGCCTGCTCGGCGTGCGCGCCAGCACGCTGGAACCGCCCGGCGCCATGGCGCGGACGCCACAACCGGTGCAGGGCGAGCTGTTTGCCTGAACCCGGCGCGGCGCCAGCGTGTAAAATGGCGCTCCTTTTGCTTTTACTTCTGAAACAAGGCCTATCAACTTTATGTGGTTCAAGAATCTACAGATTTACCGTCTGCCGGCCCCTTGGGCCTACACCCCCGAACAACTGGAACAAGCGCTGGCCGGCCAGGCTTTCACCCCGGCCAGCAGCAATGAATTGCTGCGCCAGGGCTGGGACAAACCGCGCCCCAATGGCGGCCTGGTCCACGTGGTCAACAAGCAGATGCTGATCGTGCTCGGCACCGAGAAAAAACTGCTGCCGAACAGCGTGATCAACCAGGTGGCCAAGGCCCGTGCGGCCGAAATGGAAGAAGCCCAGGGCTTCGCTCCGGGCAAGAAAGCCATGAAAGAATTGAAAGAACGCGTGGCCGACGAACTGCTGCCGCGCGCTTTCTCGATCCGTTCCAACGTCTGGACCTGGATCGACCCGGTCAACGGCTGGCTGGTGGTCGATGCCGCCAGCCCGGCCAAGGCTGACGAAGTCATCAAGCTGCTGCTGAAGGCGGTCGACCGCATGCCGCTGGAAAGCCTGCGCGTGCAGCGCTCGCCGGTGGGCGTGATGACCGAATGGCTGCAAACCGACGAAGCGCCGGCCGGTTTCACGGTCGACATGGATACCGAGCTGCGCGCCACCGGCGAGAGCAAGGCGGCGGTGCGCTACGTCAAGCATTCGCTGGACCCGGAAGAAGTGCGCCGCCACATTGCCGCCGGCAAGCAGTGCACGCGCCTGGCCATGACCTGGGAAAGCAAGATTTCCTTCGTGCTGACCGAACAGCTGGCCATCAAGGGCATCAAGCCGCTGGACGTGCTGGATGAAAAAGACGCCGGCGTGCGCAACGACGACGAGCGCTTCGACGGCGATTTCATGCTGATGACCGGCGAATTGTCCAAGCTGATGGCGGACGTGGTGGAAGCGCTGGGCGGCGAAGCCAAGGCCTGATTTCCCGCAGTCCTTGCCCGCTGATTAAAAATGCCGCGAAGTCATTGATTTCGCGGCATTTTTTTTGTGGCTTGCGGCAAGAAAATTAGCTATTGCCCTGTGGAAATTAAGGCAATTTCTGCTATAGTGAAATGTCTTGTCAAAACAGGAAGTCTCCTATGAGCGGGCCACTCGGATTAAGTACCCAGCAAATCGCCGCCCTGCCGGTGTCGGCAATTACTGCATGGACGACCGATAACATACTGGAACTGCTGACCGAGCAGGTGGCCGCCTTGCGTCCGGATCAGGTGGCCGCGTTCACCAGCTTGCAGCTGTCGGTGCTTGCGCCCACCAGGATGACGGCCATGACCACGCAGGACGTGGCCGCGCTCAAGCCGGCCGTGCTGAACGCCGCCGGCGCCGCCGCGCCCGCGTTGATGGGGGCCTTCACCACCGGCCAGATCGCCGCGCTGACCACGGCGCAGGTGGCCGCGCTCGGCACGCGCGCCTTCATGGCGCTGCCGCCCGGCTTCATCACGGCGCTGGAAACGGCCGACGTGGCCGCGCTCGGGACCGCCAACATCGCCGCCCTCGATGTGTCCGACATCGCCATCATGCTGAGCCAGCAGTTTGCCGCGCTCAGCAGCCGCCAGATCGCCGCCTTCTCCACCGCCGATCTGCAAGCGATTGCCGACGACGGCTATGCCGCCCTGAGCACGCAGGTGATCGCCTCGCTGGGCAGCAAGCAAATCGGCGCCCTGACCGCCAGCCAGACCGTCGCCCTGACCACCGGCCAGGCCGGCGCCCTCAGCTCGGCCCAGCTGGCCGCGCTCGGTTCGGACAACTTTGCGGTGCTGGAAGCCCAGGACCTCGGCGCCATGAAAACCGCCGCCATCGTCGGTCTGACCACCGCGCAAATGGCGGCGCTGAGCCCGACGCAACTGGCCGGCCTCACCACCGCCCAGTTCGCCGCACTGAACACGCGCCAGATCGCCGCCCTCAGCAGCGACACCCTGGCCGCCCTGCCGACCGCCGATCTGGCCGCCCTCAGCACCAGCGCGGTGGCGCAGCTGGGCACGGCCGTGTTGTCGCAGTTGAGCACGAACCAGATCCGCGCTCTCACCACCCAGCAGATCAGCGCCCTGAGCAGCGCCCAGTTTGCCGGCTTGAACAGCGCTCAGGTCAGCAATCTGCGCACCGCGCAGCTGAGCGTGCTCAGTTCGCGCCAGATGGCCGGCCTATCGACTGCCGATATCGCCGCGCTCGACGGCGGCGATTTGCCCTACCTGAACACGGCCGCGATTGCTGCCCTCAGCAGCGCCCAGTTGAGCGTGCTGGGCGGCGCCGGCTACAGCGCCATCGCCAGCCTGACCACGGCGCAGATCGCGGCCCTGACGCCGGCGGTACTGAAAGCGCTGAGCGGCGGCCAGGCGGCCCTGTTGACCAGCCGCCAGACGGCCGCGCTGAGCAGCGAGCAAATCGGCGCCCTGTCCACCGCGGCGGTGCGGGCGCTGCCGGGCAGCGACATCACGGCGCTCAAAACGTATGCGATTGCCGCGCTGTCGACTCAGCAGATGAGCGCGCTGACCAGCCAGCAGCTGGCCGCCTTCACCACCGCCCAGTTCTCCGTGCTCAACAGCCGTCAGCTGGCGGCAATGAACAGCGACACCCTGGCCGGCCTGTCCAGCGCCGACCTGGCCGCGCTGACCACCAGCGCGGTACCGCTGCTCAACACCCAACTGCTGTGGGCGCTGAGCACGGCGCAAGTGGCGGGACTGGGCTCGCGCCATTTCGCGGTGATGAGCAGCGCCCAGATCGCCGCGTTCACCGCCACCCAGATCGCCTCGCTGAGCAGCAAGCAAATCGTCGGCCTCGGTTCGACGCAAATCGCGGCGCTGAGCAGCGCCGATGTGGCCGCGCTGGGCAGCGCCGCCCTGCGCGCGCTGAGCACCAACGCCGTGTCGGCCCTGAGTTCGACCCAGCTGTCGGTGCTGGGCAATGACGCCCGCCTGCTGGGCGTGCTGAGCACGGCGCAAATCGCCGCGCTGCGCACCGGCACGCTGGCCGGCATCACGACCGATCAGATCGTTGCCCTGACCACCGCGCAGGCGGCTGCGCTCAGCACCAGCCAGACCGCCGCCATGGCGCTCAAGCTGGTGCCGGCGCTGGAACCAGCCGACTTCGCCGCGCTCAGCACCAATGTCATCGCCAGCCTCAGCACCGCCCAGGTGGCGCTGCTGAGCGCCGACCAGGTGAGCGCGCTGACCACCCAGCAGGCAAGCGTGCTGAGCAGCAGGCAGTTTGCCGCCCTCAGCTATCCAGCCCTGATGGGCATGCAGAGCAATGACTTTGGCGCGCTGTCGACCAGCACCATTGCCGCGATTTCCACCGACACGCTGATCGTGCTGGCGACTGACCAGCTGGCCGGCCTGGCCACGCGCCAGATCGGCGCGTTGAGCACGAAGCAGTTCAATGCCCTCACCACGGACCAGATCGCCAGCTTACGCCCGGTGCAGATCGGCGCCCTGGGTTCGGGCCAGATCGCCGGCCTGAGCACGGACGCCGTGGCCGCCTTCAGCAGCGCCGGCGTGGCCGCGCTCAGCACCAATGCGCTTACCGCGCTGAGTTCTAACCAGCTGGCGGCGCTGGACATGGATGTGCAGGCGCTGAGCACGCGCCAGATCGCTGCCCTGCGCACCCACACCCTGGCCGGCCTGACCACCGATGAAATGGTGGCGCTGAGCGCCCAGCAAGTGGCCGCGCTGAGCAGCGACCAGGCGCGCGCCCTGCGCGCCGAAGCGCTGGCCGCCATGGAGACGGCCGACTTTGCCGCCTTGCGCACCAACGCCATCGCCGGCCTGAGCACGCAGCAAATCGCCGCGCTGACCAGCGACCAGCTGGCCGCCATGACGGCGGCGCAATTCCTCGCCCTGAACACGCGCCAGTTGGGCGCGTTGCCGAGCGACGCCATCGCCGGCTTTTCCAGCGAGAGTCTGGCGGCGCTGGGACCGGCCTTTATTGCCGCCTTCTCGCCGGACATGATTGCCGGCCTGACGTCGGACCAGCTGAACAGCCTGAGTTCGCAGCAATTCGCCGTCTTCAGCAGCAACCAGCTGCAGGCGCTGACGCCGGACCAGGTGGTCACGCTGGGCACGCGCCAGCTTATCGGCCTGACCACCCGCAGCCTGCCGGGCCTGAGTGGCGACGACATCGCCGCCATTGGCAGCGACGGCATGCGCACGCTCAGCACCACCCTGCTGCAAGCGTTGAGCACGGCGCAACTGGCGGCGCTGGGCGCCGATCCGGCCGGCAATTTGTTTGGCGTGCTGACCACGACCCAGCTGAGCGCGCTGGGCACGCGCGCCATGGCCGCCCTGACCACCGACCAGATCGTGGCGCTGAGCACCACCCAGGCGTCGGTGCTGAGCAGCCTGCAATTGAGCGCGCTCGGCACCAACGACATCGTGGCGCTGGAAACCGCCGACCTGGCCGTGCTGCGCACCGCCACCCTGAGCGCGCTCAGCACGCGTCAGGCGGCCGCCCTCAGCAGCGACCAGGTGGCCGCGCTGACCAGCAGCCAGATCGCCGTCCTGAGTTCGGCGCAATTCTCGGCTTTGAGTTCGGACGGCTTGCAGGGTCTGGAACTGAACGATATCCCGGTGCTCAACACCGGCGTGGTTGCCAGCCTGTCGAACCGCTTGCTGGCGGCGCTGACCACCGATCAGCTGACCGCCTTCACCACCCGCCAGATCGGCGCGCTGGGCAGCAACCAGCTGAACGCGCTGAGCAGCGACCAGATGTTCAGCCTGCAATCGGTGCAGATTGCCGCGCTCGGTTCGGCGCAACTGGCCGGCCTGTCGCTGGGCGAAATCGCTGCCCTCAATACCGACAACCTGGCGGCGCTGAAACCGGCCGCGATTGCCGCCCTGAGCGCCGCCCAGCTGGGCGTGCTGGGCAACGATCCTTACGGCAGCGGCGACACCGCCATCTGGGCCCTGAGCACGGCGCAGATCGCGGCCTTGCGCCCCAGCGCCCTGTCCGGCCTGCGCACGCGGCAGGCGCAGGCGCTGACCTCCGATCAGGTGGCCGCGCTCAGCAGCGCGCAACTGGCGGCGCTGCCGAATGCCGACTTGCGCGTGCTCGATCTGGAAGACATCGCCGCCCTGAAACTCGCCACCCTGAGCGGCCTGACCGCCGGCCAGATGGCCAGCCTGACCAATGACCAGCTGGTGACCCTGAGCACCGCCCAGTTCGCGGCGCTGAGCACCGTTGCCATGAGCGGACTGAGCGCCGGGCAGGCGGTCGCCCTCAGCACCGATCAGGCCACTGTGATCAGCAGCAACCAACTGGCGGCCCTGTCGCTGAGCGTGATTGGCAGCCTGGAAGCGGAAGACCTGGCGGCGCTGCAAACGCGCGCCCTGGCCGGTCTCGGCACGGCGCAAATGACGGCGCTGAAAGCCAGCCAGCTGGCGGCGCTGGGCACAGACCAGATGGCGGCGCTGAACAGCCGCCAGATCAACGCCCTGTCCGATGGCAGCATCAGCGGCCTGAGCGGTGATAGCCTGGCGGCCATGAATACGCAAGTGATTGCCAGCCTGCGCGCCGGCGTGCTGTCGCGCCTGAACGCCGGCCAGTTGCAAAGCCTGACCACGCGCCAGATCGCCACGCTGGCCTCGAACCAGATCGCCGTGCTGGCGCCGTCGCAAATCACCGCGCTGAACCCGGATCAGGTGGCCGCATTGGGCGCGCGCCAGGTCGTCGGCCTGTCGCTGGCTGCGCTGATTGCGCTCGATACCGACGTTGCCGCGCTGAGCACGCAGGCGGTGGCGGCCTTGTCCGCCACGCAGATTGGCGCGCTGGGCGTCAACGGTGGTGGCGCGGCGGTCAACTTCAATTTGCTGAACGGCGCTCAGATCGCCGCGATCAACACCAGCGCCCTGCAATTCCTCAGCAGCGTGCAGATCAAGGCCTTCAACAGTGACCAGATTGGCGCGCTCAGCATCAAGCAAGTGAATTCGCTGTCGCCGGCTTTCCTGCACGCCTTGAGCGGCGCCCAGCTGGCCGGACTGAACACGGCGCAGGTGCCGGCGCTGACCACGCTGCAGCTGACCGGCCTGAGCCTCAGCCAGTTCTCGGTCCTGAACTCGGACCAGGTACATGCGCTGACCGCGCTGCAGTTCGGCAGCCTGCCGGCCGCCAATGTGGGGGCGCTCGGCGTCGATGCGCTGGCTGCCATCAGTGTGGCGGCAATTGCCGGCCTGACCTCCGCGCAACTGAACGCGCTGGGCGGCAAGGGGCTGGGCATTTCCGCGCTGAGCACGGCGCAAATCGCGGCCCTGAGCACCAGCGCCTTCAGCGGCTTGAGCACGGCGCAGGCGGCGGCGCTGACGGTGGATCAGGCGGCCGCGCTGAGCGCCGCGCAAATGGCCTCGCTGCCACTGACGGTGGTGGGCGCGATGGAAGCGCAAGATATCGGCGCGCTCAAATTGTCGGCGGTGGCGGCGCTGAAAACGCAGCAGCTGCTGGCGCTGAAAGGTGCGCAGATCGCCGCGCTGAGCGCCGATCAGGTGGCGGTGCTGGGTAGCGCGCAGCTGACCTCGCTGTCGGCGGCGCAGGTGGCGTATCTGAGCCTGGAAGATGTGGCCGCCATCAGCCCGACGCTGCTGAACGCCGCGGCCAGGGATGGCAATCTGCTGGCGGCCATGAGCGGGGCGCAGTTGCAGGCTCTGAGCGACGCGCAATTCGCCGCGCTCAACTCGGCGGCCATCTCGCGCCTGCGGCCGGCGCAGCTGGCGGCGGTGGATGCGGTCGACATCGCCGTGCTGGGCACCAGCGTGATCCGCGCCCTGAGCGACGATCAATTGCTGGCGCTGACCGTGCCGCAAGTGCGGGCGTTGACGCTGGCGCAAATGGCGGCGCTCAAGCCGAGCGACAGCGCCAGCCAGTTCACGGCGGCGCAAATCCAGGCCTTCTCCGGCGCCCAGCTGGCGGCGCTGGGCACGGCCATGATTGCCGACCTCAGTCCGGACAATTTGAAAGCGATCGAGCTGGATGACATCGCCAGCCTGGCGACGCAGCAAATCCGCGCGCTGACGCCGTTCCAGATGGCGTCGCTGAGCAATGCGCAACTGGCGCAGCTGACCACCACGCAAACCCACGTGATGACCTCGACCCAGTTCCATGCCCTGTCGCCGGCGCAGCAGGCGGCGTTCAGCGCCGACCAGAAAGCGGCGATGACCTTCGTCACGCCGCTGGTGCTGGATCTGGACGGCAATGGCGTGCGCACGCTGGGGCTGGAGGCGGGCGTGCAGTTCGACCTGAGCGCCAGCGGCGACAAACGCACGACCGGCTGGGTCGGTTCGGGCGACGGCTTGCTGGCGCTGGACCGCAATCGCGATGGCGCGATCAACGACGGCAGCGAGCTGTTCGGTTCCGCGACCCGCCTGGCCGATGGCAGCACGGCCAGCAACGGTTACGAAGCGCTGGCCGCGCTGGACAGCAATGGCGACGGCAAGGTCGATGCGAACGATGCGCTGTTTGGCGACTTGCGCGTGTGGGTGGATGCGGATGCCGACGGCGTCAGCCAGGCGGGCGAGCTGAAGACGCTGGCCGAGCTGCGCATCGCCAGCCTCAACCTGGACGTGCAGCGCGGCGATGCCGTCGATCATGGCAACCTGATCGGACTGACCTCGACCTACACCACGGCCGATGGCCAAGCGCACGCGGCGGCCGACGTCTGGTTCGCGCAGGGCTTGAGCAGCAAGGTCAGCGGCTTGAGCCAAGCGCTGTCCGGCTACGACGCGGGCACGGCGACGCCGCCGATTCCGACCAGCGCGCTGACCGAACAGACCGCGCGCCTGAGCACAGCACTGCGGCAATTCAGCGCCGCCGCGCCGCTCGGCGACGCGGTGCACACCGAGCACGACAGCCTGGGCCGCCAGGCCCGGCAAGCCTGCGCCACCCAGGGCCTGCTCGCCGCGCCGCGTTAATTTCCTTTGCCCCCGGCTAGCCGCGTGTGCGGCGGCCGGGTTCGTCCGCCGATCCACTTCAGCGTACGATAAAAAGGAAAATCCATGAGCTTTAATCCCGCTATGACGACCGCGCAATTCGCGGCCGGCGGCACGCGCCTGATTGCCAGCCTCACGCCGGCTGACTTTACCGCGCTGCCTACCCAGTATGTGGCCGCGATGACCACGGCCCAGGCCTATGCACTGAGCGCCCGGCAATTGGCGGCATTCTCCACCGCCAACGTGCGCGCGCTGGAAGATGCCGATTTCGCCGCGCTGGGTTTGTCCCAACTGACGGCCGCGACACAGAGCACGGACTTCGCCGCCGCCCTCACCGCTGGTCAGCTGGCCGCCCTGACCATGGCGCAAACACTGGTGCTCAGCGCCAAGGGCATGGGGGCGATCCGTCCCGAGGCGCTGGCTGCAATGCAAACCCAGCAGCTCACGGCCCTGCGCGAGATGCAGTTGCGCGCGCTGACGGCCCGCCAGTTGCACGCGCTCACCTCCGATCAGATCGCCGCGCTGACGGTGACGCAGTTGCCCTTCCTGACCAGCAAGCACGATGCCGGCAGCGATCTGTTCCGTACTGATCAGATTGTTGCTTTCAGCACGCGCCAGATCGCCGCGCTGGGTACGGCGCAGCTGGCGCAATTCAGCAGCACCGAGCTGGCCGCCATCGAAACGCAGGATGTCGCCGCGCTCAGCTCGCAGCAGGTGGGCGTGCTCAATGTGCAGCAGGTGCTGGCGCTCGGCAGCGATCAGTTGCAGGCGCTGCGCAGTCATCAGGTCGGCGCGCTGGGCACGCGGCAGATACAGGCGCTCAATGTGGAACGCCTGCATGCGCTGAGCACCGCCGCCCTGGGCGGCCTCAGCAGCGGCCAGCTGAACGTGCTGTCCACGGCCGCCTTTGCCGCGCTGGACGCGGAAGAACTGGCCGCGCTGGGCACCGGCGCCATCAGCGGCCTGGGCACGCGCCTGTTGACCTTGCTGGACGCCGGCAAGATAGTCGCGCTGACGCCGCGCCAGATCGGCGCGCTCGCCTCGTCCAGCCTGAATGCGCTGCGCAGCGACCAGTTTCTGGCACTGACCACCGCGCAGGTGGCGGGCTTGAACGCGGTCCAGCTGGGCGGTTTGTCGACACGGAATCTGGCGGCCATTCAGGCCGAAAATCTGGGCGCCCTGCCGGCGGCGTTTATCGCGGCCCTGAACTCGGCGCAGTTTGCCGCGCTGGGCGGTGCCGCGCATGACATCAGTTATCTGAGCACCAGCCAGATCGCGCTATTGCGCACGGCCTCCCTGTCCGGCATGACGGCGGCGCAGGCGGTGGCGCTGACCAGCGATCAGGCCGCGCGTCTGAGTGCGGCGCAGGTGGCGGCCTTGTCCACCAGGGTGATCGCCGCGCTGGAGCAGGAGGATTTTGCCGCCCTCAGCGGCGCGGCCATTTCCGGCCTGAGCGCCCAGCAGTTTGCCGTGCTGCGCAGCGATCAGGTTCTGGGACTATCCAGCGCGCAGGCGGCGGGGCTGGGCAGCCAGCATATCTCGGCCCTGTCGACGGCGCTGCTGGCGCAGATGCAGCTGGATGACATCGCCGCCTTGAAACCGGCGGCGCTGGCCGGTTTGCGCTATGACCAGCTGCGCGCCCTGTCCAGCGACCAGCTGCGCGCGCTGACCGTGGCGCAAGCCGCCGCGCTCAGCAGCAACCAGTTCCGCGCGCTTGACGCCGGCATGGTCGCCAGCCTGGAGGCCGAGGATGTGGCGGCGTTGAATACCAGTGTGATGGCCGCGCTGTCGTCGGCCGCCGTCGCCGCGCTGACCACGGAGCAAGTCGCGGCGCTGACCGCGCGCCAGGTCGGCGTGCTGTCCACCGCGGCGTTGCAAGCCTTGAGCGATGAGCAGTTTGCCGCCTTGGGCTCGCGGCAATTGACGGGTTTGAGCTCGGGCCAGTATCAGTCCTTGTCGACGCGTGATATGGTCGCGCTCAACGGTGCGCAATTCGGCGGCTTGTCCACGCAAGTGATCGCCACGCTGACTAGCGCACAATCCGTCGCGCTCACCACCGGGCAAATGGCCGCGCTGACGTATGCGCAGGTGGCGGCGCTGAGCAAGACCACGCTGGCCGTACTGGAGACGGAAGATTTGGCGGCGATGGAAACGTCGGACTTGCGCGCCTTGGGCAGCGCGCAGTTGAGGGTGCTGTCCACCGCCCAGCTCAGCGCCTTCAACGCGGCGCAGGCCAGTGTGTTCACCACGGCCCAGACGGCTGGCCTGAGCAGCGCCCAGCTGGCAGTGTTGACGGCCGCAACAAGCGCGCCGGCGGTGCCGGCCATGGCGATGCACGCGCGCGTGCAGGATCTGGTGCAGGCGCTGGCTTCGTATCAGGCGGAGCTGGCCGTGCCGGGGCCGGATGCGCTGCGCGCTTCATCGGCCAGCCACATGCAGCTGAATGTCTACGCGCCCGACACGCCGCAGCCAGTGTTCGCGCCGTCGCGCAAGTAGCGGATTACAGCGGCTGGAACACGCCGGCCGCTTTGTTTTTCTGCACGTTGTCCCAGGCGAAGATCTTGCCGTTCATGGCCACGTACACGCCGGCCGGCAGGGTTTGCGCCACGCCGGCGGCGAAGCCGAGGTTGAACATGGCGTCCGAATTGGCGATCTCGTAAGGAATCATGGCGCCGGTCAGCACGATGGTCTTGCCCAGGTTGGCCGGGCCCAGTACCTGCGCCGTCTGCGGCATGGTGTCGGTGCCGTGGATGATGACGATGGCGTTTTCGCCGGCCGCGCGGCAGGACGCCAGGATGCGCTCGCGGTCGGCGTCCACCATGTCCAGCGAATCCATCAGCGGCAGCTGTTCCAGCGCCACATCGATGGTCAGGCGGCAACGCTTGAGCAGCTCCGGCACGTGGCTGTCGGCAAAGCCGAGGGTGCCGTTCAGTTCGTTGTAGTGTTTGTCGAAAGTGCCGCCGGTGGCGAGGATGCGCAGGGTCATGATAAAAAGCTCAGGCTAAAGAAAATGATGTGCATCATAACCGATACGCCGGACTGGAAACTTGGGCGTACTATGTCTACACTGGTTTCTTTGTTCGTTTGCAGACTATGAAAGCGCTCGCTCCCGGCACTGTTATTTTCCACCGCCACCGTGGCTATGGCGTGATCACGACGGTCAATTTGCTGACCGGCTGGATCTCGGCCCGCTTCGGCAGCGAGTCGCGCACGCTGGATTTGAATCTCTCCACCGACGAGGTGCAGTTTGCCGACGGCGAAGCCATTCTGTTCCGCCGCGCGCCGCCCGACCGCATGCCGCACGCGCGCCTGATGGCCGTGGTGCGCGAGCTGCACAAGGCTGGCTATCAAAAGTTGTATCTGTATTCCTGGCCCAAGCCGTCCGGGCTGCACTGGCGCTGGCATTTGTTCACCGGCCCGCGCGACTGGATGCAGCGCTCGTGGCGCGAGGGCTGGTATGGCTCGGGCGCCGATTACAATAGCAATCCGGTGATGGGCTGGGGCGACTCGCCCGGCGCCACCACCGAGGAGTTGATCCACGCGCTGGCCAGGTTCGATCCGCAAGGGCTGGCCCACGCGCTGGGCCGCGATGAGGATCACACGGCCTGGTTCGCCAAGGTGTGCGACGCCTTGCTGCCCGGCTATATGTATAGCCTGGACATGCAGCGCCCGGACGGCGGTCCGCTGACCGAGATGCCGCCGGTGCCGGTGATTCCAGTGCGCGCCACGCTGCCGCCGTACTCCGGGCCGGAGATCGGCTGGCCGCCCGGCTGGGCCGGGCTGTGGAGCAAAGTGCATGTCATGCCGGCGCCACCCATCAATCTCACCGGCCTGCCAGAGGTGCCGGAACAGGCCGACTAGCGCGCGTGCGCAGCGTAGTCCGGATTGTGGATGTTGGCCGGCTTGCCGCTGGCAAAGTCCACCACATTCTGGAAGGCATGACGGAAATACAGCTCGTAGCTGTCCTGCTCGACGTAGCCCAGGTGCGGCGTGGCCAGCACGGTAGGTATCTTTAAAAGAGGCGAATCTGCTGCCAACGGCTCGGAAGTGTAGACATCCAGCGCCGCGTAGCCCGGCCGGCCGCGTTGCAGCGCCTGCTCCAGCGCATCCGTTTGGACCAGCTCGGCCCGGCTGGTGTTGACGAACAGCGCGCTGGGCTGCATGCGCGCCAGATCCTCGGCGGTGACGATGCCGCGGGTGGCGTCGTTCAGCCGCAGATGCAGGCTCAGCACGTCGGCCTGTTCAAAGAAGGCCGCGCGCGAGGCCGCCGCCGTGTAGCCGTCGGCCACCGCCTTGGCGCGGCTGGCCTCGCTCCCCCAGACCATCACCTGCATGCCGAACGCGCGGCCGAAGCCGGCCACCGTCTGGCCGATCTTGCCATAGCCCCAGATGCCCAGCGTACGGCCCTTGAGCACAAAGCCCAGCCCGTTCAACTGCGGGTTGATCGAGGCCGTCTGCCACAGGCCTTCCTTGAGATTGTTGGCATATGGCACGATCTTGCGCGCGGCCGCCATGATCAGCGCCCAGGTCAGCTCGGCCGGCGCGGTCGGCGAGCCGACGCCTTCGGCAATCGCTATCCCCAGTTCGGTCGCGGCCGCCACATCGACATGGCCGGCCAGCTTGCCGGTTTGCGAGATCAGTTTCAGGTTCGGCAGTTTTGACAGCAGCGCACGGTTGAACGCGGTGCGCTCGCGGATCAGTACCAGGGCATCGAAAGGCGCCAGCCGCAGGGCGAGCTGACCCAGGCCGCGCGTGCTGCTGTTGAACACTTTTACTTCGTGGTTTGCCAACAACTCAAAGCAGTTCAGACCCTGAGTTGCATTCTGGTAATCATCAAGAATAGCGATTTTCATGAAAGATAGACGATGTTTTGGTTAATTTCGTAGGGAAATAACAGGTTCTGACACGCGTCAAATAGCTTACTACTTTACTCAACCAATTCTCCTACATTTTTGTATGGAACAGCTGTTGAGGGGTGTACAATCGGCCGACAAACCACAGCCCGACGACCAAATCCGGGCCGCCGCACGACCGCCGTATGACCGCCGACCCATTTCGAATGGAGCTCTGAGCGACTAGCCATAAGCTGACGACGATCCTGCCGCCACAGAATTTTAATTAGCATTGGAGAAGCACATGAACCAACCTGTGATGGGTGGCGTCGCACCATTGAACGCCCCAGCTTACATCAAACAGCAAAAGCTCATCAATTGGGTGGCCGAGATCGCCGCCCTGACCAAGCCGGACCGCATTTACTGGTGCGATGGCTCGCAAGAAGAGTACGACCGCCTGTGCGCCGAAATGGTTGCCTCCGGCACCATGAAAAAGCTGAACCAGGAAAAACGTCCTAATTCCTATCTGGCTTGCTCGGACCCAAGCGACGTCGCCCGCGTGGAAGACCGCACCTTCATTTGCTCGGCCACCAAGGAACAAGCCGGCCCGACCAACAACTGGATGGACCCGGCCGAAATGCGCGCCACCCTGCATCCGCTGTTCGACGGCTGCATGGTCGGCCGTACCATGTACGTGGTGCCGTTCTCGATGGGCCCGCTGGGTTCGCCAATCGCCCACATCGGCGTGGAACTGTCGGACTCGCCGTACGTGGCCGTCAATATGCGCACCATGACCCGCATGGGCAAAGCCGTCTACGACGTGCTGGGCGCCGACGGCGAATTCGTGCCTTGCGTGCATACCGTGGGCGCGCCGCTGAAAGCCGGCCAGAAAGACGTGCCATGGCCATGCAATGCCACCAAGTACATCGTGCACTACCCTGAAACCCGCGAAATCTGGTCCTTCGGTTCGGGCTACGGCGGCAACGCGCTGCTGGGCAAGAAGTGCTTCGCGCTGCGCATCGCTTCCAACATGGGCCATCAGGACGCCCGGGACGGCGGCACCGGCTGGCTGGCTGAACACATGCTGATCCTCGGCGTGGAATCGCCGGAAGGCAAGAAGCACTACGTGGCGGCCGCCTTCCCGTCGGCTTGCGGCAAGACCAACTTTGCCATGCTGATTCCGCCAACTTCGTTCAAAGGCTGGAAAATCACCACCATCGGCGACGATATTGCCTGGATCAAGCCAGGCAAGGATGGCCGCCTGTACGCCATCAATCCGGAAGCCGGCTACTTCGGCGTGGCCCCGGGCACCAACGAAAAAACCAACTACAACTGCATGGCCTCGCTGCGCGAGAACACCATCTTCACCAACGTGGCGCTGACCGATGACGGCGACGTCTGGTGGGAAGGCCTGAGCAAACCGGCCCCGCAGCACCTGATCGACTGGCAAGGCAAGGACTGGACGCCGGACTCGACCACCAAAGCCGCCCACCCGAACGCCCGCTTCACCGTGGCCGCGACCCAGAACCCGGTCATCGACCCGGCATGGGACGACCCAGCCGGCGTGCCGATCTCGGCCTTCATCTTCGGCGGCCGCCGTTCGACCACCGTGCCGCTGGTGACCGAAGCGCGCAACTGGGTGGAAGGCGTGTACATGGCTGCCACCATGGGTTCGGAAACCACCGCCGCCGCCGCCGGCCAGATGGGCGTGGTGCGCCGCGATCCGTTCGCCATGCTGCCGTTCATCGGCTACAACATGAGCGACTACTTCCAGCACTGGCTGAACCTGGGCGAAAAACTCGGCAAGATCGACGGCGCGGCGCTGCCGAAGATCTTCTGCGTCAACTGGTTCCGTACCGACGAGCAAGGCCACTTCGTCTGGCCTGGCTTCGGCGACAACATGCGCGTGCTGAAATGGATGCTGGAGCGTATCGAAGGCACTGCCGGCGGTATCGAAAACATCTTCGGCACCACGCCACGCTTTGGCGACCTGAAATGGGATGGCATTCCGTTCTCGCCGGAAGAATTCGAAACCATCACCTCGATCGACAAGGACGCATGGCGTGAAGAATTGAAGCTGCACGAAGAATTGTTCACCAAGCTGGCTTACCACCTGCCTGAAGAACTGAAGGCAGTGAAAGCCGACCTCGAGAAGCGCCTGGCACGATAAGCCGGCCGGGAGGAGACAGAAAACCGGGGCCGTCTGGCCCCGGTTTTTTTAGAGCTTTTTTAGAGCAAATGCGGATGCGCGCGGAGCGCGTCATACAGAAACTGATTCAATGCCTTGATCCGGGCAACGTTACGCAGGTCGCGATGGGTCAACACCCAGAGCTGCGTGTGGAATTGCGGGTCCGGCTCGGCCAAGCGCACCAGGCTTGGCTCACCTTCCGCCAACATCGTCAGCAGGGGTGCCACGCCCATATCATGACGGGCGGCATCCACCATGGTCAGCAGGCTGTCCGCCCTGACGCCGTATTGTTGCGCTGGCACGGTGCGCGCCAGCCACTCGGCGGCGGCCAGGTGCGCCAGCGAGGCGTCCGGGACAACCCAACGGTGCGCAGCCCAGTCGGTGAGGCCGACCCCGCGCAGCTGCGCCTGCTCCAGGTAGGCGCGGGAGGCATAGAAGCCCGTCGCCAGCACACCGGCCTTGCGGCCGACCAGGTTGGATGGCGGAACGTTCGACGGCCGGACAGCGACATCGGCCTCACGCTGGGTCAGGCTGAGAAATTGATTGCTGACAATGAGCTGTAAATCCACGCCGGGATGCAAGGCCTGAAAGCGCTGCAGTATCGGCATCAGCAAGCCGTGCGCCAGCGTGTCGGTGGTGGTCAGGCGGATCGTGCCGGAGAGCGCCCCGTCGATTCCGCCAAGTTCTCGTTGCGCCGAGCCCAATGCTTCCTCGACCGGGGCCAGGCGCCGCTTCAACACCTCGCCGGCCGCCGTCATCACGTAGCCGCTCTGCAGCCGTTCGAACAGGCGCACGCCCAGAGCGCGTTCCAGGCTTTCCAGCCGGCGCAGCACTGTCGAGTAGTTCACGCCCAGGTCCCTGCCAGCGGCCGCGACGGAACCCGTCCGGCTGACAGCGGCAAAATGGCGCAGATCTTCCCAGTTCAGGTTATGCATATTTGCAGAATGATTCTGAAAATAACAGGAATTTTAATGTATCCGTGCAGTGCCTATACTGCGCTGTATGAAAACCCTTTACACCGCCAATACGCCCAATGGGCAAAAAATTACGATCGCATTGCAAGAGCTTGGGCTTAAGCACGATGTGATATTCGTCAACCTGAACGATGGAGAGCAGCATCGTCCGCCGCTGAGCGATTTGAATCCCAACCACAAGATTCCCGTGCTGGTGGAGTCCGACGGCACGGCCTTCTTTGAATCCGGCGCCATCCTGATGCATCTGTATGGCGAGACCCGCAGTGAAGTTCTGCAGTGGTTGTTTCTGCAAGTCGCCAGCGTGGGGCCGATGCTGGGTCAACTCTGGTTTTTCCGCCATGCGGCAGCGGCGCCGAACATCGCCGCGCTGGAGCGCTATGCACGCGAGGCGAACCGTCTTTACGGCGTTTATGAGGCGCGGCTTTCGGACCAGCCGTGGCTGGCGTGCGGAGAGTATTCGATTGCCGACATTGCCACATTCACCTGGTTGCGCACCCACGAGGAACTTGGCATACAACTGGAGAGCTATCCTGCCGTGGCCGCGTGGCTTGCCCGCATTGAAGCGCGTCCTGCGGTGAAACGCGGCCTGGCTGCCGCCGTTGCCCCGCCAGCGGAGAGCACAAAGTCATGACCGCCTGGCTGCTGTTACTGGGGGCCGCCTTGGTGGATATTGGCATGGCCGTCGCGCTGAAGTATGCCAACGGCTGGACCCGGTTCTGGCCCAGTCTGATTGGACTGTTATGTGCCAATGGGGCGATCTTCCTGCTCACCCTGGCGCTGCGCAATCTACCCGTCGGCACCGGGTTCGCGGTGTTTACCGGTATCGGCGCAGCTGGGGCGGCGGTATTGGGGATCTTGCTGTATGGCGAAAGTGCGTCATTGTTGCGGTTGACGCTGATCGGTCTCATTGTGGTGGGCATCGCAGGATTGAAAATGGTGGAAGCCTGATCGCATCCTTACGGCGCTTGTAATTTCGCACACCTGTGCTAAAGTTACGCACATGGATACTTTGACCGCAAAAAGCGAAGCCACCTATGCCACGATTATTAACGCCGCCTTCGATATGGCGGCGGCGGAAGGCATAGGCAAGCTGTCGCTGGGCGAATTAGCCAAACGTACCGGTATTAGCAAAAGCGGGGTATTTTCCCGCGTCGGTTCGCTGGAGGCCTTGCAAACAGCGGTATTGGATGAATATGACCGCCGCTTTTCGGAAGACATATTCCTGCCTTCGCTGCAATTACCAAAAGGTTTGCCTCGTTTAATTGCCCAGGTACATGCCTGGGCACATCGCGCGGCGGGCGAAAGCGTACGTAATTCCTGTTTATACAGCGCCGGTGCTTTTGAATATGACGATCAAAATGGCCCGTTACGCGATCGTTTGCAGAAAGGTGTAGAAGCGTGGCGGGCTTCTTTGCGTAAAACCATTTTGCAAGCGATTGAATTAGGCCAATTAAAGCCTGACACCGATCCCGGCCAGTTGGTCTATGAGATTTACAGTCTGGTGGTTGGATTAATTCACGATAGCCGTTTCCTGCGGGACGAGCCGGCGCAGAAATATATGTTAAACGCGTTCGACCGCCTTATTGCGGCGTATCGCCGCACCTGAACATTTTTTTAAACTAATTTCGCACAGGTGTGCGAAATATGGAGGCAGACATGGTTACCTTATTACTGAGCATTCCCGTTGCTGTGTTCATTGCGGCACGCAGCAAGCTGTGGCGTGTTTTGCGTGGCCTCCCTAGCCAGAACGAAGACTTCATCCATTTCTAGGCCTTATGCTGAAATTTGGCCTTTTCATGCTCATTTTTGGCATGAAAAGGCCGGATTTCACGGGCTTAGCGCGGATACTGGGCTTCCACGCCCAGAATCGCCTTGGGTTCGAGGTAGCTGTCCAGGCCGTATGGACCGAACTCGCGGCCAATGCCAGATTGTTTGAAACCGCCGAATGGCGCAATCAAATCGTCGTGGATGCCGTTGATATGCACGCGGCCTGCGATCATGGCGCGGGCGACGCGGTTGGCGCGATCCAGATTGGTGGAACTGATATATGCCTGCAAACCGTATGGCGTGTCGTTGGCGATTTGAATTGCTTCTGCTTCGGTTTTATAGGTCAGCACCGATAATACCGGACCGAAGATTTCTTCACGCGCAATCGTCATATCGTTGGTGACGTTAATAAATGCGGTCGGCTTGACGAAATAACCGGCCTCCAGACCAGCAGGTCTCCCAACTCCGCCGGCGATTAATTCAGCACCTTCGTCGATGCCGATTTGAATATAACGCTGTACGCGCTCAAATTGTTTTTGATTTACCAGCGGGCCGAGCGTATTTTCGGCATGATGTGGATCGCCAACTTTAACGGCCTCAACGGCGGTTTTTACCAGCAGCTTTACCAGTTCGAGTTTATCTTCGGGCACCAGCAGGCGGCTCCCGGCTATACATGCCTGACCATTATTCATGAAGCAGGCCTGAATCGCGGCGGGAATCGCTTTTTCAAAATCCGCATCGTCCAGAATAATATTGGCGCTTTTGCCGCCCAATTCCAGCGTGACCCGTTTCATGGTCTCTACGCCGAGGCGGGCGATACTTTTGCCGACCGCCGTGGAGCCGGTGAAGGAAATCTTGTTCACGTCGGGATGCACGCTCAGCTCGGCGCCGACCACGTCGCCGCGGCCATTGACGATGTTGACCACACCGGGTGGCAAATCCGCCGCATGGAAACATTCGGTCAGGATCTGGTTCTGCCGCGCGCTCAGTTCGCTCGGCTTGACCACCACCGTGCAGCCGGCCGCAATCGCCGTGGCGACCTTGTTGGCAATAAACCAGGCGCTGGAATTCCACGGCGTGATGATGCCGACCACGCCGACCGGCTCCAGCACCACCCTGGCCGTGTTCACGGTTTTCACAAACTCATGCTCCTCCATTACTTTTTTGACATCAAGGAACATTTTGGCCGTGTAGCGCGAGCGGCCGATGCTGGTATTGAGCGGGCCGCCGTATTCCTCCACTTGCGCGGCGGCCGCATCGCCGGCGCGCGCCAGCACTGCATCGTGCAAACGTTGCAACATGGCGCCGCGCTCGGCCTTGGTGGTGCGCGAGAATGCAGGGAAGGCGGCCTTGGCGGCGGCGATGGCGCGGCGCGCATCGTCCGCGTCGCCCAGCCGCACCCGGCCGGCGACCTGGCCCGTGGTGGGATTGATAAGATCGAACAGCTCCTCGCCGTGCGGCGTGACGAACTGGCCGTTGATGTAAATGTGATCGATGGTGCGCATGTCAGACTCCTTGGCAGGTTGATGGAGCCATTCTAAAAATCGCCGCCTGCGCGCATCAGTGCGATTCCTGCAGCATGGTTGCCCGATTCTGCAATCCATGCCGGAGTTTTAGCATTTCGTCACAATTAGCCGGCATCTTGCCGCGCCGGCGGGTACAGTGCACGCTCACCCTTTTTACAAGATAGGCCAACATGACAACGACTATCCGTATCGGCGCCGCCAGCGCCTTGTTGTTCTCCCTGATCCTGGGCGTGGCCCATGCCGACACCGCCGCTCCCGACCTGGAAGCGCGCCGTGCGACCCTGAACCAGCTGATTAAAGAACAATGGGAATACACCATGCGCGTCAGCCCTGAATGGGCCTCGCTGCTGGGCGATAAACGCTACAACGACAAGTGGACCGACTTCTCGCAAGCCGGCCTCGACGCCGATACCAAGGCCAGCGCCGATTTCCTCAAGCGCTTCGAAGCCGTGGACACCACCGGCTTCCCGCTGCAGGAACAGCTGAACCGCGAGCTGATGGTGCGCCAGCTGCGCCAGAATCTGGAAGGCGCCCGCTTCAAGGACTGGGAGATGCCGCTGGCGCAGAATTCCGGCATCCACATCGACATCCCGCAAATCGTCACCGCGCTGCAGTTTGAAACGGTGAAGGATTACGAGGACTACATCAAGCGCCTGCATGCCTTGCCCAAGCTGTTTGAGCAGACCCGCATGCAGATGGAAAACGGCGTCAAGGACAAGCTGATGCCGCCGCAGTTCCTGATTCCGCAAATCGTCAAGCAGTGCGAAGATGTGGCGGCCATGAAGCCGGCCGATTCGCCGTACGCCGAACCGCTCAAGCGCTTCCCGAAAGAGTTCTCGGCCGCCGACAAGGCGCGCCTGAGCAAGGAAGTGCTGGCCGCCGTGAAAAACGACGTGGCGCCGGCCTACAAGAAGCTGGCCGTCTACACCAGGACCAAATACCAGCCATATGGCCGCAAGGATGTGGGCATGTGGTCGCTGCCGGATGGCGGCGCGCGCTATACCTACAAGGTTAAATCGTCCACCACCACGGACATGACGCCGGAGCAGATCCACCAACTGGGCCTGTCGGAAGTGGCGCGCATCGAAGGCCAGATGCTGGAAACCGCTAAAAAGCTGGGCTACAGCGATCTGAAATCCTTCAACAAGGCGGTGGCCGACAATCCGGCGCTGCATCCTAAATCGCGCAAGGACATCCTCGATCTCTATCAGAAGTACACCGACCAGATGTACCCACAGCTGTCCAACCAGTTCGGCGTGCTGCCGAAGAATAAGGTGGAAATCAAGCCGCTGGAGGAATTCGCCGAGAAAGGCGCCGCCGGCGCATCCTACCTGCCGGGCTCCCCGGATGGCAAGCGCCCGGGCCGCGTGATGGTCAATACCGGCGACTTTGAACACCGCTCCACCATCGGCATCGAAACCACCGCGCTGCACGAAGGCGTGCCGGGCCACCACATGCAGCTGACCATCGCGCAGGAGATCAAGGGCCTGCCGGACTTCCGCCAGCAAGGCGGCTACACCGCGTACGTGGAAGGCTGGGCGCTGTACTCGGAGCGCCTTGGCGAGGAGCTGGGCTTCTATCAGGACCCGTACAGCTACTACGGCCATTTGCAGGATGAGATGCTGCGCGCGATCCGCCTGGTGGTGGACACCGGCCTGCACTACAAGAAGTGGAGCCGCCAGCAGGTGGTGGACTTCTTCCACGACCACTCGGGCATCGAGGAAGTGGAAGTGCAGAGCGAGACCGACCGCTACATCGTCTGGCCGGGCCAGGCGCTGGGCTACAAGATCGGCCAGCTGAAGATTCTTGAACTGCGCGACTACGCCCGCAAGGAGCTAGGCTCCGGCTTCGATATCCGCAAGTTCCACGACCACGTGCTGGGCGCCGGCGCGCTGCCGATGGACGTGCTGGAAACGCACATCAAGGATTGGGTCGAGGCGGAGAAGAAGACCGTCGCACATCAATCTTTGTAACCCACCAGGCCTTGTTTTGAAAGGTGAAGTCAAGGGCGTTGATCGCAACGACCTTGCCTTCGCTGGCCGCTACCTCCCCAGGCTTGGGCAACGCTACTGCGCCGTCGTTACTGTCGGCCAGTGCGTCCAGTGCCTGGAGCAGGCGCATATCGTCGCGCTTCATGGCCGCGCAAACGCCGTACCTGTCGCACACCTGCACCGGGAAGGCGATAAAACGCATCGCGCGGTCCAGCATGTCCTCGTTGCCCAGATAGTTGAACACCCAGCCGGCAGCATCGGCCAGTTCACGCGCGCGCGCCCGCACTTCCGCGTTCTCGCGCTGCAGTTCCTGCCGCATGGAGCGTCCTTGCGCATACAGCATGTCGTCCACGCGCCAGCCGCTGTTTTCTCGCACCAGCGCATAGCGGATCTGACGGTCGTAGCTTGACCCCATGTCGGGATAGACGTTGAAACTGGCTTCGACCATGTTGTCGCCAATGCGTTCCGCCTTGAAGTGCGCACGCTCAAAGTCCAGCGTCGGCGAGACTTCCTGCGCGTCGAGGAACACATCGCCGTCTGCGCCATAGCCGCAGATATCGTCGCCGCGCGAGAGGCTGTCGCACACCTGCAGGTTGGCGTCCACCAGCGCTTCCAGTTCTTTCGAATAGAAGGAGCCTGCCGGCAGCTGGCTCGCTTGCCGGGTTTCCGGCCGCGCCAGATGATCCTTGTAGAAGTTGGTGATGAGGTCCAGTTGCTGTTGTTTTTCCGACCATGCCTTGTCCGCCATCAGCGCCGCGAAGGCAAGGGTGAACAAGCCAAGGCCCAGCGGCAGCAGGCGCTTCTTGTTGATCTTCATGGTGCGGTCCGGAGTTTTTTCATGTCCTGCATGGGCGGCGCCCCGAACAGGCGGCGGTACTCGCGGCTGAATTGCGAGGCGCTTTCGTAGCCGACTTTGTAGGCGGCGGTGGTGGCGTCGACATCGCCGTTCAGCAGCAGGGTGCGCGCCTTCTGCAGCCGCAGCTGTTTCTGATACTGCATCGGCCCCATGGTGGTCACTGCCTTGAAGCGGTGGTGCAGGCTGGAGACGCTCATATTGGTGGCCTGCGCCAGCTCTTCCACCGTGATCGATTGATCGTAACGGTCTTTGAGCCAGGCGACGGCTTTGCTGATGCCGCGGTCCTGCTGATCCAGCACGATGTTCTGGTACAGCTGGCGGCCATCGGGACCGGCCAGCATGCGGTAGATGATTTCGCGCTTCAGGCCAACCGCGAGGAAGGCCGCCTCCGCCGCCGGCGCGCGCAGCAAGCGCACCAGCTGGTATATGGCCTCCTGCAGAGCGTCGTCGGTTTTGCCGACGAAGGCGCCGCGCACCGGCTGTTGCGTATCGATGCTGACTTTCGCTTCCAGCACAATTGCCGCCAGCTCGCCCGGATCGAGTTCGATATTCAGCAGCAGATAAGGTTTGTCCGGCGTGGCGTTGAGGATGTGGCCGGAGGCCGGCATATCGACCGACACCGCGAGATATTCGCCGGGACCATAATCGAGCACCTCATCGGCCAGCAGCACGCGCTTCTGGCCTTGCAGGATCACGCAGCACGAGGGTTTGAGCACGCCCTTGGTCACGGGCGTGGGATGGGATGAGCGCAGCAGCGATAAAAACGGAATGCTGGTCGCCACCCGCTGCTCGTCCAGCGCGTGCTGCTGGACGATGTCGATCATGTGATCGAGCCGGGTGGGGACGCGCAGTATTCCGCTATCGCGTTTCATTTTATTTCAACAGCGGCACCAGGTATTTGCCGGTCACGCTGGCGGCATTGGCCGCCACTTCTTCCGGCGAACCGCTGGCGATGATCTTGCCGCCGCCAGCGCCGCCTTCCGGACCCAGATCGACGATCCAGTCGGCGGTTTTGATCACGTCGAGATTGTGCTCGATGATGACCAGCGTGTTGCCCTGGTCGCGCAGGCGGTGAATCACTTTGAGCAGCAGTTCGATATCGTGGAAGTGCAGGCCGGTGGTCGGCTCGTCCAGGATGTACAGCGTGCGGCCGGTGTCGCGCTTGGACAGTTCCAGCGACAGCTTGACGCGCTGCGCCTCGCCGCCCGACAGCGTGGTCGCGCTCTGTCCGAGCTTGATATAGCCCAGACCCACATCAAGCAGCGTATGCAGCTTGCGCGCGATCAGCGGCACCGGCTTGAAGAACTCGTGCGCGTCTTCGACCGTCATGTCGAGGATCTCGGTGATGTTCTTGCCCTTGTAGTGGACTTCCAGCGTTTCGCGGTTATAGCGCTTGCCGTGGCAAACGTCGCACGGCACGTACACGTCCGGCAAGAAGTGCATCTCGACCTTGATCACGCCATCGCCCTGGCACGCTTCGCAGCGGCCGCCCTTGACGTTGAAGGAGAAACGCCCGGCGCTGTAGCCGCGTTCCTTCGCGGTCGGCACGGTGGCGAACAGTTCGCGGATCGGCGTGAACAAGCCGGTGTAGGTGGCAGGATTGGAACGCGGCGTGCGGCCGATTGGCGCCTGGTCGACCGAGATCACCTTGTCGAAGTGTTCCAGGCCGGCGATGGCGTCGTGTGGCGCGGGCTCGGTCTGCGAACCGTACAGATGGCGCGACAAGGCTGGGAACAGCGTGTCGTTGATCAGCGTCGATTTGCCGGAACCGGAGACCCCGGTCACGCAGGTCATCAGGCCAACCGGCAGCTTGAGATTGACCTTCTTCAGGTTGTTGCCGGTGGCGCCGGTGATGACCAGCTGCTTGTCCGGATCGGCCACGTGGCGCTTTTTCGGTACTTCGATCTTGCGAGCGCCGCTCAGATACTGCGCGGTCAGCGACTTTTTATTTTTCAGGATGTCTTTCAGCTCGCCGGCCGCGATCACGTCGCCGCCATGCACGCCGGCGCCCGGACCCATGTCGACGATGAAGTCGGCGGTACGGATCGCGTCTTCGTCGTGCTCCACCACCAGCACGCTGTTGCCGATGTCGCGCAGGTGCTTCAGCGTTTCGATCAGACGGTCGTTGTCGCGCTGGTGCAGGCCGATGGACGGTTCATCCAGCACGTACATCACGCCGGTCAGGCCGGAGCCGATCTGCGAGGCCAGGCGGATACGCTGCGCTTCGCCGCCCGACAGGGTATCGGCGCTGCGGTCCAGCGACAGGTAATCGAGGCCGACGTTGTTCAGGAATTGCAGGCGCGAGATGATCTCTTTTACCACGCGGTCGGCGATTTCCTTTTTCGCACCGCGCAGTTTGAGCTGTTCGAAGAACGACAGCGTCTCGCGCAGCGGCTTCTCGGCGATCTCGTAAATCGCGCGTTCCTGCTTGCCGCTGCCGACCTTCACGTAGCGCGCTTCCACGCGCAGGCGCGCGCCTTCGCACGACGGGCATTTCTTCTCGTTGATGAATTTGGCCAGTTCCTCTTTCACCGCCATCGAATCGGTTTCGCGGTAGCGGCGCGCGAGGTTGTTCACCACGCCTTCGAAGGTGTGTTCCTTGACCACGGTGCGGCCGCGCTCATTGATGTAGGTGAATGGAATGGCGGTCTTGCCGGAACCGTTCAGCACCACTTCCTGCGCGGACTTCGGCAGCTTTTCAAACGGCAGGTCCAGGTCGAATTCATAGAAGGCCGCCAGGTTGGACAGCATCTGGAAGTAGAACTGGTTGCGGCGGTCCCACCCCTTCACCGCGCCGGACGCCAGCGACAAATTAGGGAAGGCGACGATGCGCTTCGGATCGAAGAACTCGATGTGACCGAGGCCATCGCACTCCGGGCAGGCGCCCATCGGGTTATTGAAGGAGAACAGGCGCGGCTCCAGCTCCTGCAGCGAATAGCCGCAGGTGTTGCAGGCGAACTTGTTGGAGTAGACATGCTCCGTGCCGCTATCCATCTCCAGTGCGACGGCGCGGCCGTCGGCCAGGCGCAGCGCGGTTTCAAAGCTCTCGGCCAGACGCTGCTTGATGTCGGCGCTGACCTTGACGCGGTCGATCACCACGTCGATGGTGTGCTTCTCGGTTTTCTTCAGCTTCGGCAGGTCGTCCACTTCATAGATCTTGGCGTCGTGCGTGCCGCTCTGCACGCGGAAGCGGATGAAGCCCTGCGCCTGCATTTGCTCGAACAGGTCCGAATGCTCACCCTTGCGGTTGGCCACCACCGGCGCCAGGATCATCAGCTTGGTGCCTTCGGGCAGGGACAGCACCGCGTCCACCATCTGCGAGACGGTTTGCGCGGCCAGGGCCTGGTCCGGGTGGTTGATGCAGTAGGGCGTGCCGACGCGCGCGTACAGCAGGCGCAGATAATCGTGGATCTCGGTCACGGTGCCGACCGTCGAACGCGGGTTGTGCGAGGTGGCTTTCTGCTCGATCGAAATGGCCGGCGACAGGCCTTCGATCAGGTCCACGTCCGGTTTTTCCATCAGTTGCAGGAACTGGCGGGCGTAAGCCGACAGCGATTCCACATAGCGGCGCTGGCCTTCCGCATACAGCGTGTCAAACGCCAGCGACGATTTGCCGGAGCCGGACAAACCGGTAATCACAATCAGCTTGTTGCGTGGCAGGTCGAGATTGATGTTCTTGAGGTTGTGCGTGCGTGCGCCGCGAATGCGGATCTGTTCCATGGGTTTTTGGCCTTTAGAGTCAACCCGTAACTATAGCCGGGTTTGATAACTTGCGCCGACCGTGCGAAGGATTGTGCTGACGGCGCGATACACTGTATATAATACCAGTATTTTCTTGCGCCGTTTCAATCTTGCGTTTGGCGAATGCGACAACGTTAGTGTAAGATCAACGCTTGGGTGCGCCCATCCCCCGGGATGCGGCGTTAAACGGGAAACCGGTGAAGCGACCTTGCGTTGCCATTCCGGTGCAGCCCCCGCTGCTGTAAGCCAGACGACTCCGTCATCACGTCACTGCGATAAACCGCGGGAAGACACGGAGAAGGATGAAGGCGAGCCAGAATACCGGCCCAAAAAGTCAGCACCATCCCCGGGGTGACGGGAAGCCGCTGTCGATCTTGGCCGGCCCACATTCCGCGTCCCCGTTCGACCCGTCTTTTTTCCTCCCGCTGGTGTCCGTATCGACCATTCGACGGGAGGTTTCGAATGCACATCATGGAAGGCTTTTTGCCGCCGATGCACGCGCTCGGCTGGACGGCCGCTTCCTTACCTTTTCTGGCCTGGGGCCTGCGCGCCATCGGCCGCGACCTGCGGACGCATCCCGAACGGCGCATGCTGCTGGGCGTGGCGGCGGCGTTTGCGTTTTTGCTGTCGGCGCTCAAGCTGCCGTCGGTGACGGGCAGTTGTTCGCATCCTACCGGCGTGGGTCTTGGCGCGGCGCTGTTCGGGCCTGCGGCCATGGTGCCGGTGGGCTTTGTGGTGCTGCTGTTTCAGGCCCTGCTGATGGCGCACGGCGGCTTGACCACGCTGGGCGCGAATGTGTTTTCGATGGCGATTGTCGGGCCGCTGGTGTCGTATGGTGTGCTGCGCGGCGTTGGCGCGTTGGGCTTATCGCGCTCGGTGGCGGTGTTTCTTGCTGCTTGCCTGGGCGATCTGGCGACCTACGTCACCACCTCGGCGCAGCTGGCGTTGGCGTTTCCGGCGACGGTGGGCGGCTTTGAGGTGTCGTTCCTCAAGTTTGCCGGCATCTTCGCGGTGACGCAGGTGCCGATCGCCATCAGCGAAGGGCTGCTTACCGTGCTGGTGGTGAACGCCATGGTGCGCTTCAACGCGCACGAACTGCGTGCGCTGCCGGTGATGGCGCTGAAGGAGCGCGCATGAAGAAGCTCCCGACCTTGCTGCTGTGTGCAGCAATCGTCCTGCTGACGGTGCTGCCATTGTGGCTGGTGCGTGCGCCGGCCGAGCAGGCGGCCTTCGGCGGCGCCGACGCGCGTGCGCAGGAAGCGATCGGCGTCATCGCGCCATCGTACAAACCGTGGTTCGCGCCCGTGTTCGAGCCGGCCAGCGACGAAATCGCCTCGCTGCTGTTCGCGCTACAAGCGGCCATCGGCGCCGGTGTGATTGGCTACTGGCTAGGCCTCTCCGTAGCCCGTGAGCGCCTCCGCCGCGATGCGGCCCCGGCACCCGTCAACGCCGCTGCCGAGGCACGTCCGTCTGCCGCTGTGGGCACCGTCATGCCGTCTTCCCCGCAGGCCAACCGTGTTGATTGAATCCACGGCCTACGCCAGCCGATGGCGCGACGTGGCGCCATCGGCCAAGGCGCTGTTTGCGCTGGGCGGCATCTGCGCCGCCTGGCTCGCCCGTTCGCCTGCGATGCTGGCCGCGCTCACCGCCATCCTGATGCTGGCTGCTCTGCTGCCCGCGCGCGTCCCCGCGCGGACCTACATCAAGGTCGCGCTGCCGCCGCTGGGCTTCCTGCTGCTCTCCTGCCTGACCATGCTGACCGCGCCGGACGCAAACGGCAACTGGCATTGGACCTCCGCCATGCTACCCACCATCACCCACACCGCCCTGCGCTCGCTGGCCATGCTGGCCGCCTTGCTAGGGCTCGTGCTGACCACCCCTCTGCCAGACCTGCTGACAGTGCTGCGCCGCCTGCATACACCCGAACTGCTGCTCGACCTGATGATCCTCAGCTATCGCATGCAATTCGTCCTGCAGCAAGCCTGGACCGAAAGCCACACCGCCCAAAGCGCGCGCCTCGGCTATCGCGGCTGGCGCCAGGCGTGGCGCTCCACTGGCCTGCTGGCCGGCCAGATGGCGGTGCAAGTGTGGCAACGTGCCGCCGCCTTGCAAAGCGCTGCGGACGCCCGTGCCTACCAAGGCACATTGCGCTTTCTGCCAGCCACCCATCCGCAAGCCGGCCGCCATCTCAGCTACGCTGCCGTTGCCGCCACGCTGATGGTTGCCCTCGCATTGGGAGACCGCTAGTGAACGCCCACACCCTGCCGCCACCGCTGCTGGAACTGCAAGCGGTCTGCCACACCTACCCGGACGGCAGTCCCGGTCTGAGCGATTGCAGCCTGACGTTGCGCCGTGGCCGCCGCTACGCCCTGCTGGGCGCCAATGGCGCTGGCAAAACCACGCTGCTGCAGCACCTGAACGGCCTGCTGCGCCCCAACGCCGGTACGCTGCGCTACAACGGTCAAACCTTCGACTACAGCCGCAACGGCCTCACCACCCTGCGCAGCCGCGTCGGCCTCGTGTTCCAGAATCCCGAGCGACAGCTGTTCTCCGCACAGGTGGAGGAAGACGTCTCCTTCGGCCCCCTCAACCTTGGCCTGGGGCCAGACGAAGTGCGCCAGCGCGTCGCCGCCGCGCTGGACGCCGTCGGCCTGCGCGACCACGCACGCCGAGCCGTCCACCAACTGAGCTTCGGTCAGAAAAAGCGCGTCTGCATCGCTGGCGTGCTGGCCATGCAGCCGGAACTGCTGCTGCTGGACGAGCCCATGGCCGGCCTAGACGCCCCCATACAAAACGAACTGGCAACACTATTGGACGGCCTGGCCGCACGCGGCGTCACCGTGCTGCTGTCCACCCACGACATCGACTTCGCATGGCGCTGGGCTGACGACATCCACGTCATGGCTGCGGGCCGCTGCATTACCTCAGGCCCTGCCCACGAACTTGCCGCGCACAGCGAAGTGCTGGCCGCCGCCGGCCAGCGCCCGCCGCTGGCGCTCACTCTGCACAAGGAACTGGTGGCACGCGGTGTGCTGCCACATGGCCCGGCGCCACGTAGCGTAGACGCAGTACTGGACGCGTTGCGCGCACTGCCTGCATTTGAATCCCCAGGAGATATCACCGCATGACATCACCAACCCCCGGCAAAATCTGGTTCGTTGGCGCCGGCCCCGGCGACCCGGAACTCATCACCGTCAAAGGCCAGAAACTGCTATCGCAAGCAGGCGCGGTGCTGTTCGCCGGTTCGCTGGTCGACCGCGCGGCCACGCTGTACGCGCCGCTCGGCTGCGCCATCCGCGATTCCAAGGACATGACGCTGGAGGAGATGACCGCCTGGTTGATCGACCAGGCCAGCCGCCACGCGACGGTGGTGCGCCTGCAAACCGGTGACCCCGGCCTGTACGGCGCCCTGATCGAAATGGCACGTCCCCTCACTGCCGCCGGCATTGAATGGGCCGTGGTACCGGGCGTATCCTCGGCCATGGCCTCGATGGCTGCCGCCGGCGAATCCATGACGCTGCCGGAGGTGACGCAAAGCGTGATCCTCACCCGCGTCGAAGGCCGCACGCCGATGCCAGAGGGAGAGGACCTCGCCAGCCTGGCGGCGCACCGCACCACGCTGTGCATCTTCCTGTCGATCACCTTGATGCACAAGGTGGAAAAAGCGCTGCGCGCGGCCGGATGGGCGGAGGATGCGCCGATGCTGGTGGTGCACAAGGCCAGCTGGCCGGGCGAGGAAAAAATCGTGCGCGGCACGCTGGCCGATATCAAGCAGCGCTGCCGCGAGGCCGGCATCGCCAGCCAGGCCATGATCGTCGCCAGCCCCACGCTGGGCGCGCTGGAGTGGGAAACCCTGGCGCGCTCCAAATTGTATGACCCTACATTTACCCATCGATTCAGAAAGGCCAGCGCATGAACCCAGCAAACCACGACACCATCCTGATTGTCGGCCACGGCTCGCGCGAGGAGAGCGGCAACCAGGAGATCCGCGACTTCACCGAACAATGGCGCGCGCGCCGGCCGGACTGGCGCATCGAGTTGTGCTTTATCGAATTCGCGCCGCCGGAATTAAACGCGGCCTTGCTGGCGGCGGGCCGCAGCTCTCGCCGTGTATTCGTAGTGCCGCTGATTCTTAACGCGGCCGGTCACGTCAAGATGGAGATTCCGGAAGCGGTTGAGCAGGCGCGCATCGCCTGCCCGCAGGCCGAATTCCTGCTGGCGCCGCACCTGACGGCTTGCGATCCGGTGCTGGCCATCCTCAAGCGGCGCCTGCGCAAGGCGATGAATGCGCTGGATATGCCGGATCCGACCACCACCGGTGTGGTGCTGCTGGGACGCGGCTCGTCCGACCGTGGCGCCAATGGCGAGATGGCCAAGATGGCGCGCTGGCTGCTGGAGGAGGGCGATCATGAATTGGTCGACCTGGCGTTCACCGGCATCACCTGGCCGCGGCTGGAAAAGGTTGTGCAGCGCCAGACCTTGCTGGGCATGCGTCAGATCGTGGTGTTGCCGTATTATCTGTACACCGGCACGCTGATGCAGCGCATCCACCGGCAGGTGGAGCATTTGCGCGCACAGTATCCGCACGTGCGGTTTGCCTGCACCGAGCATTTCGGCTTCGAGACCGAAATCTTCGAGCTGATGGAGCAGCGCGTGCAAGACCTGCGCGCCGGCGCGCCAGACAGCCGCTTGCCATGCGACGGCTGCAGCTACCGTGAAATCGCCCACGATCTGGGCCACGGCCACTCGCACGCCCATGCGCACGCCACTGCAACGGAGGGGCAGCCAGCATGAGCACTGTGAACACCGTCACCGAACAGCTGACCCGCGCCGGCCAGGTCATCGAGCATGACAGCTTCGCCATCATCGACGCCGAAGCCGGCTCCCACGCCTACACTGAAGGCCAATGGCCCATCGTCCGCCGCATGATCCATGCCAACGCCGATTTCGACTTCAATGGCCTGACCGCCTTCCATGCAGACGCAGTGGAAGCCGGCATCACCGCCATGCTAAAAGGCGGCACGCCCATCGTCGCCGACGTCGAAATGATCTGCTCCGGCCTGTCGCAGCCGCGCCTGGCCCACTTCGGCATGAAGCCCCACCAGTTCATCAGCGACCCGGACGTCATCGAAGCCGCTAAAGCCGAAGACACCACCCGCGCCGTGCAAGCCATGCGCAAAGCCCACCGCCTTGGACTGCTGCATAACGCCATCATCGGCATCGGCAACGCGCCCACCGCATTGATCGAACTGGTACGCCTGATCCGCGAAGAAGGCGCCAAGCCGGCGCTGGTGGTCGGCATGCCGGTCGGTTTCGTCTCCGCCGCCGAATCCAAGGACCTGATGGCCGAAGTCAGCGAAGTCCCGTGGATCGTCATTCGTGGCCGCAAAGGCGGCTCCACGCTGGTGGTGGCCGCGCTGCACGCCCTGCTGGCCTTGGCCGAAGCGCGTCAAAAGGCCCAGTCATGAAAGAAAAAACGGCTGCCGAAAAAGGCACCCGTACCGGCTTCACCACCGGCGCCTGCGCCGCCGCGGCCGCGCGCGCGGCGGTGCTGGGCCTCGTCCATGGCCAAGTGCCGGACGAAATCGAAAGCCTGCTGCCCAACGGCACGCGCGTCAAATTCGCCATCCACGACGGCCGCTGCGGCCGCGAACAAGCCCACGCCATGGTCATCAAATTCGCCGGCGACGATCCCGATTGCACAGACGGCGCTCACATGACCGTCGACCTGCGCCTGCTGCCCGGCCAGGCCGGCGAGGTGCGCTACGTGGCGGGCGATGGCGTCGGCACCGTCACCATGCCGGGCCTCGGACTGGAAGTGGGCGGCCCAGCCATCAACCCGGTCCCGCGCCGGAACATCGCCGATAACTTGCGCGAGGCTGTACCCGGGCTGCTGGCCGAACACGGCATCGAAGTCACGATCAGCGTGCCGGATGGGCAGGTGATGGCCAGGAAAACCACCAATGCCCGGCTGGGCATCCTGGGCGGCATCAGCATCCTCGGCACCACCGGCATCGTCAAACCCTATTCCACTGCCGCATGGCGCGCCAGCGTTGTGCAGGGCGTGCAGGTTGCCGCCACCAGTGGCCACAATCTGGTGGCGCTCACCACTGGCGGCCGCACCGAAAGCTTTGCGATGACGGCACTGCGTGCCGAACGTCCCGAACTGCCGTCCGCCTGCTTCGTGCAGATGGGCGACTTCCTGCGCTACGCGTTGGATGAAGTGGTGGCGCAGGGCATAGGGTTGGTGGTGTTGGCAGTCATGGTCGGCAAGTTGACCAAGATCGCGCAGGGCGAAACCATCACCCACGCCAACCGCAGCGAAGTCGACACCGACCTGGTGGCCGAGATAGGCCGCCGCATTGGCGCCACACCGGAAGACTGCGCCGCGATGGCTGCCGCCGAAACCGCGCGCTTCGGCGCCGAGCTGATGGTGGAGCGCGGCCTGGGCGATGCCTTCCACCACACGCTGGCGCAAGCTGCCATCGACACACTCACCGCGCCGGACCGCTACGGCCGCAAGTTCCAGCTGCGCGTGCTGGTGTGCGATTTCAGCGGCGTGCAGGTGGCGGATGTCTGGTCCGCGCCTGCGGACCCCCACCAACGTCCCGTCGGCGCCGGCCGCATCGGCATTGATCATTTACCGGAAGCCTGACCATGGAAATCAAAGATCCCAATCCCTGCCGCGTCATCGGCGTTCTCGATGACGGCGTCGCCAGCCTGAACGCCACCGCGTTGGCCTACCTGCGCCATGCCGACGTGGTGATCGGTGGCGCCCGCACGCTGGCGCTGCTGCAAAGCGAATTGAAAACCGGCGTTGTGCGCCGCGACCTCACTGGCAAGCTGAAAGACGTGCCTGAATGGGTACGTGCCGCCCGCGCCGATAACCTGGCCTGCGTGGTGCTGGCCACCGGCGATCCGCTGTGCCATGGCATCGCGCCCTATCTGGCGCAGCACCTGTGCGTGCAGGCGCTGGACATTCTGCCCAACCTGTCCACTTTGCAGCTGGCATGCGCGCGCATCGGCCTCGCGTGGCAGGACGCGCGCATCGTCTCGGTGCACGCCAAAGATGCCGGCGAGTGGCAGCGCGGCGCCGTGCCGGGCCACGGCCTGTATGCGCTGGCACAGGCGGTACGCCAGCATGCGCGCCTGCTGGTGCTCACCAGTCCCGATAACGCACCCGACCGCATCGCCAGGCTGCTGGTGGCCGAAGGACTGGGCGATGATTTCCTGATGGCGGTGGCGGAAAATCTGCTGCAGCCGGAAGAACGCGTATTGGCCGAGCTGACGCCGCAACAGGCGGCTGGCATGCGCTTCGCCGCGCTCAACGTGGTGCTGCTGTGGCGCGTGACGCCAGCCCCACGTCCGGTGCGTTTTGGCTTGCCTGATAACGCCTACGTTCAGCGGCAGCCGGAGAAAGGACTCATCACCAAACAGGAAGTGCGCGCCGTCAGCCTGGCGCGCATGCAGCTGCGCGCGGACAGCGTGGTGTGGGACATCGGCGCCGGCTCCGGTTCGGTGGGGCTTGAAGCGGCGCGGCTGTGCGCGCAGGGCCACGTCTATGCCATGGAAAAGAACGAAGCGGATTACGGTATCGCGGCGCAGAACCATGCGTCATTTGGCGTCAGCAACTACAGCCTGTGGCTGGGCAAGGCACCCGAAGGACTTGATTCCTGGCCTGATCCGGACGCGGTATTCATCGGCGGTTCCGGAGGCGAGCTGGCGACGCTGATCGCCGGCGTGATGGCGCGCATGCGCAGCGGCGGCGCGCTGGTGATGAACTTCGTCACACTGGAGAATCTGGCCACGGCCACCGCCACCTTGCAGGCGCTGGATGGCGTCGAGTGGGACGTGTTGCAACTGCAGGCCGCGCGCAGCAAGCCGATACTGCATATGCACCGCATGGCGGCCGAGAATCCGGTGTGGATCGTGTGTGCGCGCCGCGCGGAAAAGGAAGCTGTCGATGACTAAGCGCGGCACCCTGTACGGCATCTCCCTCGGCCCCGGCGATCCCGGCCTGATCACGCGCGCGGCATGGGAAGCGCTGCAGCGCCGCGACACGGTCTGGGTCTATCCAGCCCGCAGCGGCAAAACGCCCAGCTACGCCTTCGACATCGTGCAGCGCGCCGGGCTGACGCCGCCGGAACAACACACGCAACTGCTGTTCCCCATGACGCACGACGGCGAAAAGCTGGCGCGCGCCTGGCACAAGGCGGCGGACACCGTGCTGCCCTGGCTGCGCGAAGGGCGCGACGTGCTGTTCCTGGTCGAGGGCGACGCCAGCACCTACGCTACCTTCGGCCATCTTGCGCGTACCGTCAACGCGCTGGATGAACAGGTGCCGGTGCAGATCATCGCCGGCGTCAATGCCTTCACCGCTGCTTGCGCGCAGGTGCCGGTGCCGTTCGCGGAGCAGGACGACACGGTGGCCATCGTGCCCGCCGCCTACGGCGTCAGCGCGGTCGACCGCCTGCTGCCGGACTTCGACACGCTGGTGCTGATGAAGGTCAAGCCCATCCTCGACCAGCTGATCGACTGGCTGGAGCAGCGTGGCTTGCTGGCCGGCGCCCACTTCATCGAGCGCGTGGGCGCGCCGGACGAGCGCCGTTTCAGCGGTGGCGACATGCTGGCGCTGCGCGGCACCAAAGTCAGCTACCTGTCGCTGCTCATCGTTAAAAATCCCCACCGCATACGCGGTGAACGCATCAAAGGCTGTCTGAAAAAGGAGATTGCATGAACACCCCTGTAACCCAGCCGCGCCTGTGCCTCGTGGCGATCACCAAACACGGCGCGGCGCAGGCGGCGCGCCTGGCGGCCGATTTGCCCGAAGCCGACATCTGCACCTCGGCCAAATTCGCCGCGGTCTTTGCCGGTGCCACCAACACCGTGCGCGCTTATAACGGTGCGTTGCGCGACGAAATCGGCCCGCTGTTCGCCGCGTATGACCAGATCATCTTCTTCGTCTCGCTGGGCGCGGTGGTGCGGCTGATCGCGCCACACCTGCGCAGCAAGGACGAGGATCCCGGCATCATCGTAGTCGACGATGCCGGTCAGTATGTCATTCCTGTGCTGTCCGGCCACGTTGGCGGTGCCAACGAGTGGAGCGAGCGCGTGGCCGACCTGCTGGGCGCCGCGCCGGTGCTGACCACCGCCTCCGACGTTGGCCGCACCATCCCGGTCGATATCCTGGGCCGTCACCTCGGCTGGCGCGTGGAGGCGCCGAAGATCAACATCACGCGCGTGTCGGCTCACGTGGTCAACGGCGAAGCTATCGCTTTCGTGCAGGAAGCCGGCAGCGCCGACTGGTGGACCCGGCCGACGCCACTGCCCGACAACATCCACCGCTACGCGCACTTCGACGAGGTACCCTTGGAGCGTTACGCCGCGCTCTTGTGGGTCACGCACGCCGAGGTGCCGGCCGAGCGCTGGGACGCGTTGCACGAACGGCTGGTGGTCTACCGCCCGCCGCGGGAGCAGGCAGCGTGACGCAGTACACCGTGGGCCTGGGCTGTGATCGCGGTGTCGCGCTGGCGACCGTGCGCGAGGCGGTGCAAGCCGCGCTGGCCGCCGCCGGCGCCACGCCGCAGCAGGTGGCGGCCGCTGCCACCATCATCATCAAGCAGGATGAGGAAGCGTTGCTGGCGCTGGCACGCGAGCATGGCTGGCCGCTGCACTTTTACGAAGCGGCGCAGCTGGCGGCGGTGCCGGTGCCGCATCCGTCGGAAACCGTGCGGCGCTACACCGGCACGCCGTCGGTCAGCGAAGCGGCGGCGCTGCTGGCCGCCGGACCGGATACGCCGATGACCGCGCTGGTCGTCGAAAAACATAAACACAAGGGCGCGGATGGGCGTAACGCCACCGTCTCCATCGCAAGGACAATATCATGAGTGAAGCAGGCAAAATCATGCTGGTGGGGATAGGCCCCGGCAGCGTTGAGCACATGACGCAACGCGCGCGCGACGCCATCGCGGAATCGGATGTGGTGATCGGCTACGTCACCTACATCAAGCTGGTGGCCGATCTGATCGCGGGCAAGGAGATCATCCGCAAATCGATGACCGAAGAACTGGACCGCGCCGTCAGTGCGCTGGAAGCGGCGCGCGCCGGCAAGAAGGTGGCGCTGATTTCGTCGGGCGACGCCGGCGTGTACGGCATGGCCGGGCCGACCTACGAGGTACTGTTCCAGGCCGGCTGGACGCCGGACGATGCGGTGCAGGTTGAAATCATCCCCGGCGCTTCGGCGCTGAACAGCTGTGCCGCGCTGGTCGGCGCGCCGCTGACGCACGACTTCTGCGCCATCTCGCTGTCCGACCTGCTGACGCCATGGCCGACCATCGCGCGCCGGCTGGACGCGGTGGCGATGGCCGATTTCGTCGTCGCTTTGTATAACCCGAAGAGCGGGCGGCGCACGCGCCAGATCGTCGAGGCGCAGCGGCTGTTCCTGCGCCATCGCCGGCCCGATACGCCAGTGGCGATCGTGAAGAGCGGCTACCGGCGCCGCCAGAACATCGTCTTCACTACACTGGACAGCATGGCCGATGCCGACATCGGCATGCTCAGCACGGTCCTGATCGGCAACAGCAACACCTTCGTGCGCCACGGCCTGATGGTGACGCCGCGCGGCTACGCCAACAAGTACGACATGGAGGACGGCGGCGCCACGCGCGACGGCGAGAAGGCGGGCCGTTCGCTTTCCACCGGCCTGCTGGGCTGGCTGCAAACGCTGCAGGCCGAGCATGCCGCCGGCGACAGTATCGAAACGCTGGCGGCGCGCCACCGCCTGCCGGCCGGCTACATCCACGCCACCCTGAACGAACCCTGGGAGGCCGAAGCTCCCGCCACGGAAGAGAGCGAAGCATGAGCGACGATATCGTCAAACCGAAGATCGGCAACTATCACCGCCACCTGCTGGTGTGCACCGGGCCACGCTGCAGTGCGGATGGCGCGTCCCAGGCGCTGTTCGACAGCCTGGGCGGCAAGCTTAAGGCGGCCGGGCTGGACGGGGGCGAGTTGCGCGTCAAGCGCAGCCGGGTCAGCTGCTTTGCGGCCTGCAAGGGCGGGCCGATTGTGTGCGTGCAGCCGGACGGCACCTGGTACTACAACGTTACCTCCGACAATATGGACCGCATTGTCGAGCAGCACCTGTGCAAGGGCGAGCGGGTCGAGGAACTGGTGTTCCACCAGGCCGGCAACGGCGGTTTTTGAGGCGCCACAAACCGGCGCGCAGAGAATCTGGGGTATCAGGCCAAAAGTGAGCTAAACTTCTACTTTCGCCGAACACATGGAGTTTTATTAAAATGGCATCAGTCAACAAAGTCATCATCGTCGGCAACCTGGGTCGCGATCCGGAAATTCGCTACATGCCTAGCGGTGATGCGATCGCCAACATCGCTGTGGCGACCTCGTACCGTTCGAAAGACCGCAACACCGGCGAGCAGAAAGAGCTGACCGAGTGGCACCGTATTTCCTTCTTCGGCCGCCTGGCTGAAATCGTCGGCCAGTACCTGAAAAAAGGTTCGTCGGTCTACGTGGAAGGCCGCCTGCAAACGCGCAAGTACACCGACAAGGACGGCGTCGAGAAATACGCGACCGACATCATCGCTGAAAACATGCAAATGCTGGGCGGCCGTCAAGGCATGGGCGGCAACGACATGGACGACGGCGGCGGCTATGGCGGCGGCGGTGGCTACGAAGCCCCACCACAGCGCCAGGCTCCGGCCCCGCGTCCGCAAATGGCGGCACCGGCTCCGGCACCACGTCCGGCACCGCGTCCAGCGCCGAACTTCTCGGATATGGACGACGACATTCCGTTCTAAGCTACAGCTCAGAAGGCATTGTCAAAAAAGCCCCCTCACTTCCGAAGTGAGGGGGCTTTCTTATTTCTGCGGCAAAATCTCCTTGCGGAACCAGCTGTCGAGCATTTTCTTCTCGTAGCCGTAGAGGTCTTGCTGGTCCATATTGGCGCCCAGCTGGTAATTCGGATCGGCCAGTTTTTCCTCGCCGCTGCGTATCACCTGGCCATCCTGCTCGATGCTGTAGCGCAGGTGCATGCGTGGCCAGTCGGCCTGGCCTTTGGTCACGCGGATGTCGCGCACCGGCACGCGCGGGAACACGTCGCCGGCCAGGTCGATGTCCAGGAATTCCACCTTTAACACCTGTCCTGCGGGCAGCCGCTCGGACAGGTGATTGAGGTGCTGGGTGAAGATGTATTCCATCGACTCCAGGTCTTTGTAGTGACGCGGCACGTCGGTCATGGCGTCCGTATTCACGTAGCTCACGGACGCCGTCCCGGCGGCGCTGGACGATGATGCGATCGCCAGGGCGACCGCGGCGGCGATTGTCAACGCAGGCGTTTGCATGGCTGGCCTCTCTTGCAAAGGGTTAGACCGCATGACTATACGCTTTTTTGGCCGCCCCGGCCGCGTTCATTAGTGGCCTTCGGCCGCGTTGAACATGGTTTTGGCGTAGATCAGGCCCAGGCCGTAGCCGCCGCCGTGGGCAATCGAGGTGGCCACGGTTTCGTTGTAGGTTTCGCCGCGTGCCCAGTCGCGCTGCAGTTCGAGCAGGTATTGCAGCGAGGTCATCGGACGGGCGCCGGCTTGCACCATGCGCTGGACGGCGCGTTCGTGGGCTTCGTCGGAGACGTCGCCGCTGGCGT